>Ga0206878_10039_pt1 | contig 58088 bp, 39 predicted proteins | sample Alteio_BWOrgCont_8_FD_152621 | JGI IMG/M metagenome (GOLD analysis project Ga0206878, IMG submission 152621) | Enriched cells from forest soil in Barre Woods Harvard Forest LTER site, Petersham, Massachusetts, United States -... | ecosystem: Environmental > Terrestrial > Soil > Temperate forest >... | reverse complement strand
AGATTCTGAAGACGACTTGCTGTGTGGTGGGCGGCGGACCAGCGGGCATGATTCTCGGATATCTTCTGGCACGCAGGGGTGTGCAGGTTACGGTTCTCGAAAAGCATAAGGATTTCTTCCGAGATTTCCGCGGCGACACGGTACACCCATCTACTCTTGAGGTTCTGAAAGAGCTTGGACTGCTGAAGGAGTTTCTGGATTTGCCTCATGAGGAGGTGGCTTCGCTTGGAGTGATCATCGGCGGCGCCAAATTCGATGTGGCCGATTTCACGCATGTGCCCGGAACGTGCAAATTCATCGCGCTCATGCCGCAATGGGATTTTTTGAACTTCATTGCGAGCCATGCCAAAAGGTTTCCTTCGTTTCAACTACTGATGGAACACGAAGCGATGGACCTGGTGCGCCACGAAGAACGCGTCGTGGGAGTTGCGGCGCGGAACGATGGACGAGATGTGCTGGTTCGTGCGGATCTTGTGATTGGCTGCGATGGCCGTCATTCCGTTACGCGTACTGCGGCTGGACTGGAAGTGATCGAGCACGGTGTGCCCATCGATGTGTTGTGGTTTCGAATCAGCCGCAGGGCGGATGATCCGGCACAGGTGCTGGGCAATGTGAATTATGGAAAGGCGATGATCCTGATTGATCGATCGGATTATTTCCAAGCCGGCCTCATCATTCGGAAGGGTTCGTTCGAAGAGATTAAGGCGCGCGGCCTCGATGAATTTCGGGAAGACATTCGAAGGATCGCTCCTTACCTGGACGATCGAGTGAACGAATTGCGCGACTGGGAGCAGATCAAGATTCTGACCGTGCAGATCAATCGGCTGCGACGCTGGTACGGGCCGGGCCTGCTGTGCATTGGCGATGCGGCGCACGCGATGTCGCCCGCCGGCGGAGTCGGAATTAATCTTGCGATTCAAGATGCAGTTGCTGCGGCAAACCTTTTGACGAAGCCGCTTCAGGAGCGCTGTGTTTCGATAGCGGCGTTGGCTGCGGTGCAGAGGCGGCGTGAGTTTCCTACGCGTGTTACGCAGGCGGTGCAATTAGGTGCTCATCGAGGGCTGGCGCGCGCATTCGAAAATCCAGGGCCAATTCAGGCTCCCTGGCAGTTGAAGGCTCTGGTGCATATTCCCGGCATTCAGCGGGCCGTGGGGTACGCGGTGGGGATTGGTGTGCGCCCAGAACATGTGCGCGATGAAGTTGCCGCCAGGACTCGGAGTGTCCGTACAGCAAAGACCATCGTCGCGGCGTTGGGGATCGCGGCCGCGACGGCTGCGCTTACCTGGACAGCCTGGAGGGCATGGAACAAAGCGAGTTAGTAATATCGGAGGTGGTTCAGGATGACGATGAATCTGGAATTCTTTTTTAATGTGTTGGCGGCTGCATGGGTCGTGGGGGAACTCCTCATCGCCGTGCTCACAACAACGTGGCGCGGTAAAGCCAAGATAGAAGATCGCGGATCGCAGATCATTCTCTGGATCGTTATTGTTTCTTCGCTCAATATCGTCGGGTGGGCGCACAAGTTTTTCCCCGTCGATATGCCGGGAAGTTATAGCTGGCTGCGGCCGGTGGCTTTTGGGATTTTGATTCTTGGTTTGGGGATTCGCGGTGTAGCGATTTTTACGCTGGGCAAAGCCTTCAGCGCAAATGTTGCGATAACTGCCGAACAGAAGCTGCAGCGAAGCGGACTCTATCGTCTCGTCCGTCATCCTTCCTATTCCGGGCTGGAACTGATTTTTCTGGCCTTTGCGCTCCACTCACGCACATGGGCCTGTTTTGCCATCGCTTTCGTTCCGCCAACGCTGGCTTTGTTGTATCGGATTCATGTTGAAGAGACGGCACTGCGAGCGGCCTTTGGCGCGGAGTACGAAGACTATACCCGTCACACAAAGCGGCTGATTCCCGGCATCTATTAGGCGTTTTTGCATGCCTAGAATGTTCGCGAATCCATCAGGGGCTAGACAGGTTGCGGAAAAACATTCATGCGAGTCTTTGAGACATGCCTCATTGTTTTTGGTCAATACGCTTGCAGCTGATCGAGGGGGAGGCGGACGCGGAAGCAGGTGTCGCCGGGTTCGGAGCGGACGCTGATGTGGCCGCGGTGTTTGCGGACGATGCGCATGGCGTTGTCGAGGCCTAACCCGAGACCCTGGCCGGGGGGCTTGGTGGTGAAGAAGGGCTCGAAGATTCGGTCTTGCAACTCGGGGCGAATGCCGGGACCGGAGTCTTGAATTTCGACCAGCAGCATGTCGCCTTCAAGGCGGACGGAGATGCGGAGCTTAGCCTCGGGGCCAGTGTCTCCGTTCTCGGCGATGGCTTCGATTGCATTTTCAATCAGCGCGGTCCAGACCTGGTTGAGCTCACCGCCGTAGGCGCTGATGGTGGGCAAGTCAGGCGCGTAGTTGCGGATCACCCGGACCTTGCCGATACGCGACTGGAGCATCTGGAGAGTGGCGTCGATGCCGTCGCGCACATCGACTTCGAGGATGGGCGCGCGATCCATATAGGAGTAGGCTTTGACGGCGCTGATGAGGTCGAAGATACGGGAAGTGGAGCTGAGCAGCGTTTCGATGGAACGCGATGTGCGCAGGTAACGCGCAAAATACTGGAGCATCACGCAGATCTCATTGGGGCCGAGAAAGGTGTGCAGCTCGTCGAGATCGGCAGCGGTGATGCCCTGTTCGGTGAACTGCGCCGCGATCTCCCAGGCATCGGGACACGCGACCGTATCAAGCCAGGTGCGAATAGTTTCTTCGCGGGTGATGAGGCTTGCAGCGTGTAGCTCGGCCGGCTTGGCGACATGGTCAAATATCTTCTGCTCCCAGGCTTGAATGGACTCGATCTGTTCTTCGCTGAGGCAAAGATTTACCAGCTTGAAACGGTTGGCACGATTGGCGCGCAGTTCCGTGACGAGGCCGGAGGCGGCGCGTTGAGCGGCTGAGGCGGGATTGTTGAGCTCGTGGGCCAGGTTCCCGGCAAGCTTGCCGAGGGCGGTGAGCTTCTCAGCCTGTTGCTCGATACGGGTGACCTCGCGGACGCGATCGAGGAGCGCAGAGACGACGCGCTGAGCCATGGACGGGATAGCCTGGAGCATTTCAGGGAACAGCGACTTGTGGATGACCAGCGCCCATAAGGGGGAGACGGCAAAACCCTGGCCGCCGAACGCCTTCATGCGTGAAAAGGGCAGAACTCCGGTCATTTGACCGGCGCGGCCGATGAACAGGGCCATGGGGCCGCCCTGCTGGCGGCGGACGTGCAGTTCACCTTTAAGGATGAGGACCATTTGATCGGCGGGCGAGCCTTCTTCATAAAGGATGTCGCCGGCGTTGGCGATCCACTCCTGGCCGTGGGTTGCAAGCCAGAGGCGGTCTTCATAGGGCAGGTCGTGCAGCGGGCCGATGTTGACGAGGGCTTCCGCGATTTCTTCAACAGGCGTTGGAGAGGCAGGCGATGTGACGAATGGGGAGAGCATCCGGGGGGACCTCCGTGCGGACAAATTCAGGATAGACGATTCGACCAAGTTGGATTTTGATTGCAAGTGAAAATGCAGGTCCGCTTCAACAAGCTCAGGGCAGGTTTTCGGCTACGGTAGAGTGCGCTTTGCTCAGCGACTGTGTGGAAATCGCCAAAGAACGGAGAGAAAGGACTGGTCCGACCCAGGTGCCCAAAAGCGAGGCACCTGGGGCACCCAGGTTTAGTGGTTGTAGTTACCTCCCCGGCACCTTGGCCACCTGCCTCAATTAGTTTTGTGGCGGCCCACCCCAGGCGCAAAAACAAGGACGCGCCGAGGATGGGGCACCCGGATATCAATGGAGACGTGTGAGCCTCGGAAATATTGTGCGTGGGTCGATCATTCCCCAAAAAAGCGCGCCCATTTACGCTCCGGATGACGGCTCATTACTTGCCTTCAGATGTTTCCATGGCAGCGCGCCGGCGACTGCGAGCACTACAATCGCGGACTCGATTGGCTGGCGGTAGTCCATTAACGTGTTGGTGATGTAGTACGTCAGCGGGAAGACGCAGATGAGCACCAGATAGGGCAACGCGGCGTTGGGGTTGATGCTCCAGAGGCGGCGCGCGCCGCGCAGCATGAGCAGGGTGATTCCCCCGATGTAGAACATCAAAAATGGTTCGGTAGGTTGCGCTTGGAGCTCTCTGGCGGAAAAGCTCCAGTAGCCGGTCCAGTAATAGAAGAAGCGGCGTAGACTTTTCACGAACAAGAAACGATAGTTGTGGTGCTGGTGGAAGTCGGCGAGCGCGAGAGCGTGCTTTTCTGCGAGATAAGCGGTCTCGCCCATGGAGAGATACTTGCGCAGCTCGGTTGGATCGCTGGCCGGGTAGGGGCGATTGTCGGCGCTGGGCGGGGAGCTGTCGTCGAGAGCGGCGTTGCCGAAGTTGTCGGCGTAAATCTCAAGCCAGATGTTGTCGCGGATGGGGCAGAGGACGCCGAGGGCGCGGTAGTTGCGGATGGTCCACGGCGTGAGCACGGCGAGGACGGCAACAGATGTGAGCGCGCCGAAGAGGAACCAGCGGCCACCGGCTCTGCGCACTTTGAAAAGCGCAAGCATCAGCAGAAATGGCAACGTGGAAAGCACAGAGGGGTTGGAATGCGCGGTGAGGCCAAAGAGCGCGCCCCAGCCCAGCCAAGCGAGAGGGTTGGTTGATTTGTGAATGCGCTGCGCAATGCAGAAGCAGGTGGTGAAGAGCAACCCGGTGAGCGCGTATTCCCACGCGCGGGCGGCGGAGAAATAGATGGCGAAGGGATAAAAGGCCCAGGCCCAGGCTGCGTATTTGGCATTGCGCGCGCCGAGAGAGTATTTGGCGCTGAAGTAGATCGGTATGCAGGTCAGGGCAGAGAGCAGGCCGTTGAGCGCGAGTGCTACGAAGGCCGAGGTGAGTGAGTAGATGCCGAAGAGGCGGAAGATGACGGAGAGCAATGCGGGGTAAAGCGGCGACTCAATCGCCGTGGGTCCGCTCCATGGATGGTATGGCGAGCTGAAGCCGTGGCCGCCGGCAAGTGCGCGGGCGATCCAGCCCATTTCCCAGCCAAAGCTTTCATAGAATTTGTCTGCATCGGGCAGGGTGCGATAGGTGAAGACGACCACGCAGAGGCGAATGGCGAAGGCTGCGAGGACGATAGGCGGCAGTGCACGGTGAGCAGAAGTGGTTTGCACGGGTGCGGCCGAGGATTGGATCGAGATGGGGGCCTGGGTCGCCATGAGGGCAATTGATTGGACGTGAATTGAGCTCACCCGATTTGAACACACGCGCCTCTGCGACGGTTGAGGTTGAGTGCTATGATGGGGCGGTTTGACGATGCGACGGAGGAAATTATTCGTGGTGAAGGTCTTTTTATCTTCTCTGATTTTGCTTGCAGCACCATTGTCCGGATTGGCGCAATCCGCTGGTGCGCAGTTCGATGCCGGAACCAAGGTCTTCAGGCTGGATGGTGGCGATACATCGTATGTGTTTGGCGTGAATACGCGCGGGGAGTTGCAGCAGCTTTATTGGGGTGGACGGCTGGGTGCGAAGGACAGCTTTCCGAAGACCAAGCCGGCGCGGGAGTGGGCTTCGTTCGATTCGTCTTACACAAACACGCCGCAGGAGTATGCGGGATGGGGTGCAGGATTGTTCAACGAGCCGGCGCTGAAGGTGAGCTTTGCGGATGGGAATCGCGACCTGGTGCTGCATTACGACAGCCACGTTGCGACGGCGAACGGATTCGACGTGGTGCTCAAAGACATTTCGCGGCCAGTCTTTGTGACGCTGCATTATGCGATGGATCCGGAGAGCGGGATTCTGGCGCGGTCGGCGACGATTGTGAATCGCGGGGCGGACGCCGTGACGGTGGAACAGGCTGCGGCTGCGGCCTGGACTTTGCCGGCTGGGCATTACACGCTGAACTACCTGACCGGACGCTGGGCTGGTGAGTGGACGCTGAACCAGGAAACAGTTCATGCGGGAGCGCGGGTGATTGAGAGCCGGAGGGGTTCGACGGGGCACCAGGCGAATCCGTGGTTTGCAATTCAGGCTGGCGATGCGGACGAAGACCACGGCGAGGTGTGGTTTGGAGCGCTGGGATGGAGCGGGTCGTGGCGGATTACGGTGGAGCAGGATCAGTTGGACGCGGTGCGGGTGACGGGCGGGTTCAATCCATTCGATTTTGGGTATGTGCTGAAGGCCGGAGAAAAGCTGGAGACGCCGGTGTTCTATGGTGGGTACGCGCAGGACGGACTGGGCGGGGCTTCGCGGCTGCTGCATCGCTTTGAGTTGGAGCGCATTTTGCCGCGGACGCAAGCGACAGCGGGTCAGGCAATGCCCAAGGTCCGACCGGTAATTTACAACTCATGGGAGGCGACAGAGTTCAGAGTGAGCGAGGCTGGCCAGATAGCGCTTGCTGAGAAGGCCGCTGCTCTGGGGATTGACCGGTTTGTGATGGATGACGGATGGTTTGGGCAGCGCAAGAACGACCTTGCCGGGCTGGGCGACTGGTATGTGAACAAGGAGAAATTTCCCAATGGATTGAAGCCTTTAATCGACAAAGTTCATGCGTTAGGTATGGATTTCGGTCTGTGGGTTGAGCCGGAGATGGTGAATCCGGATTCGGATTTATTTCGAGCGCACCCGGATTGGGTGTTGCATTTTCCGGGCAGGCCGGAGTCGGAGCAGAGGCATCAGCTGGTGTTAAACCTGGCGCGGCCGGATGTGCGGGACTATGTGCTGGGATTTCTGGACAAACTTCTCAGCGAGAACGACATTGCGTTTTTGAAATGGGATTACAACCGCAATTGGAGCGAACCGGGGTGGGACCAGTTGCCGGCGGCGGAGCAAAAGCGGGTGTATGTGGAGTTCACGCAGAATCTGTATGGGATTTTGAGCGAGCTGCGGAAGCGGCATCCAAACGTGGAGATTGAAAGTTGCTCCGGCGGGGGCGGGCGCGTGGACCTGGGGATCCTGCGCTATGTGGACGAGGTCTGGCCTTCGGACAACACCGATCCGTTCGACAGGTTGAGCCAGCAGGATGGATTCAGCTATGCGTACACGCCGCAGATCATGATGGCGTGGGTGACGGATTCGCCCCATGACATGGAGCACCAGATCCGCGTCACCTCGATCCCTTACCGGATGCTTGGCTCGATGCAGGGCTCGTTGGGGATTGGCGCCGACATTACGAAATGGAGCGCTGAAGAAGCGGCAGTGGCGAAGCGGCTGATTGCGGCTTACCACCAGGTGCAGCCCACAATTGTCCAGGGAGACCTTTACCGGCTGATTTCGCCGCGGAACGGGAGCGAGTTTTCGGCTACACAGACGGTGAAACCTGACAAGAGCCAGTCGGTCGTTTTTGCGTTCATTCATTCGACACAGGAGGGGCGCGGGTTCCCGCGGCTCAAGTTGAAGGGATTGGATCCGGCGGCGGAGTACGCGCTGACCCCGATCGAAGGCAAGGCGGGAGCGGGAACACCGGCAGTGGCGAGTGGGGCTTGGTGGATGAACCACGGGCTTGATTTCGGAGAAGATTTCCGCGGAGATTTTCAGGCGGCGGCGTTCCGGCTGGACAAAAAGTAGATTAAAGTCCCAAAACAAAGCGGCGCGGAGATACAAAGCCTCAGCCGAATCCGAGAAAGACGGCGAGCGCGCGGTTTACGGCGGCGAGTGTTCGCGGCTCCGGCTCCCCAAATGGTTCGCCGGCCTTGTCGCGGGGGATGGTGTGGGCCTTGTCCACCATGATCTGCGAGGGTGCGCGGAGACCATTTCTGCTGGTTGGGTCCGCGGCGATTCGAAAAGTCTCGACGGGCCTCAGGCTGCTTGCGATGGGCAAGATGGTGACCGACGGAAGCTCGGCAAAAAGATTCGACTGAATCACCAGGGCGAGCCGGGGTTTGCCGTACGCGCCAGCCGGAACCACAGGGATCAGATCGCCGCGTTTCATAGCCATCCTTCCGTGTCCGCAACCTCGGAAATCCAATCTAGAATTTCGGCTTCATGTGGGTCTGAAGTCACGAGAAGTGATTCACGTTCGCACTTTCGGCGGATGGCTTCGGACCTGGCGTCTGGGATCCAGATTTGAATGGGCTTCAAGCCTTCGGCGCGCAATTGATCTCGGTGCTTTCGGACACGTTCTGTAACTGCGGACCGCATGGTTTTACCTTGTGTTTCATGAAACATTTTTCAGCGTTCTCGTGTTTCATGCAACATGGCATAAAGGCCGTGGCGACGCCAGGATCAGGTAGATTCGCAAAAGACTAGCCCCGCTTGCATTTTGCAAGCAGGGGCCGGTCGTGCGCATTGGCAAGAAGAAATGGCTATCGGCTCTTTGAGACTTCTTCAACCGTGACCGGGTCGAGGAAGGGCATCGCGGCGCGGAGTTCCTTGCCGACTATCTCGACTGGGTGTTTGGCTTCGGCTTCGCGGAAGGCGAGGAATTCCTTGCGGCCGGAGCTCTGGTCGGCTAGGAAGCGCTTGGCGAATTCGCCATTCTGAATTTCGGTGAGGATGGCTTTCATGGCCTTGCGGCTCTCTTCGTTGATAACGCGCGGGCCGCTAACGTAGTCGCCCCACTCGGCGGTATCAGAGATGGAGTAGCGCATGTACGCCAGACCGCCGCGATAAATTAGATCGACGATCAGTTTGAGCTCGTGGAGGACTTCGAAGTAGGCGCTTTCGGGTTGATAGCCGGCTTCGACGAGGGTTTCGAAGCCAGCCTTGATGAGGGCGCTTATTCCGCCGCAGAGCACGGCCTGTTCGCCGAAGAGGTCGGTCTCTGTTTCTTCTTTGAATGTGGTTTCGAGTACTCCGGCGCGGGTGCAGCCGATACCCTTCAGATAGCTGAGATTGAGTGCGTGGGCGTGACCTGTTGCGTCCTGGTGGATGGCGATGAGGCCGGGGACGCCGCCGCCTTCGATGAAGACTTCGCGAACACGATGGCCCGGCGCCTTGGGCGCAGCCATGCCGACGTCAATGCCTGCGGCGGGGACGATGGTCTTGAAGTGGATATTGAAACCGTGGGCGAACAGCAGGAGCGCGCCGGGCTTGAGATTGGGGCCGATCTCCTCGGCATAGAGTTTGGCGGCGGTCTGATCGGGGACGAGGACCATCACGACATCGGCCCACTTCGTGGCCTCGGCAACGGTGGCCACTTCAAGGCCGGCCTTCTGGGCTTTGGCGATGGATTTTGAGCCGGCTGCGAGGCCGACTTTCACATGAACGCCGGAGTCTTTGAGGCTGAGAGCGTGGGCGTGGCCCTGGGAGCCGTAGCCGATGATGGCCACCTTCTTGGCCTGGATGAGGGATAGGTCGGCGTCGTGATCGTAGTAGGTCTTAGCCATGTTTTTCTTCTTTTTTCCTTTGCTTGCGAGTTGAGTGTTGAGCAGCCAAATCGTCAGGCTGCGGTCTGATGCGGAGAGTCGGACTTTTCGGCGGGAAGCCTTGGAATGCAATTGAGGCCGAGCGTGAAATGCTGAAGCGGTTGAATGTCAGTCGTTGATTGCTACGCTTTGACAAAAGTTGTGAGGTTGCGCCTGGCGCGTTCGCGGAGCTGGCACTCTCGGAGCTTGTCAGCGAGTGCTTCCAAATTTGGGACGCCGTAAATTGTGAAATTTTCAAGTTCAGCGTCAGAAGAGTAAAGATGAAGGTAAGCCTGACCCACAAGCCGTGCTCCAAGCGGTTTGCGCAGTTCGAAATGATCAATGCGAAAGAGTTCAAGAGACTCCTGGACCTTTGACAGAACACCTCTTTCGAGCTTGATTCGCTGCGTGGTGATCTCATAGCGGATGCGAAGGCTCTTTGCATAGTAGTGAATGCAAATCACTGCGCATCCGACCACGAAAAAAATTCCGATGTACGAAATGTATGCATCGGATTTCTGAATATATCCTTCTTCCATCGCAACTCCGGCGACGATGGTTAAAGCGGCAACTATGAGGAAAGGTATCAGCTGGCCAACTGTGTAGATCAGTGCCGGATGACCTGAAAACAGAACTTTTTCAGCATCGAGATCCTTTGCGGCGGCAAACGCGGCAAGATCTGTGTTGCAAAATCTGCACTTGATGGCTACGGCTTTGATGGTCTCGCCGCAAACGGGGCAAGCTTTAGAATCTTCGTCCATCGATAGCTCCTTTCAAGGCAGAATCATAACTCAAACTTGCGCAGGCGGCGCTGAGCCGGGTTGCACTTACTCCGGTTCAACAACTGTGCTTTCTTTGGCGATGTCCGCGAGCTCCGCGTCGGCATCCGCATTGTCTTCGGGTTTTGCACCCATCGCTTTCAGCACGCTGCTGGTGTGATGGCCGCGGCGCATGGTCATTTTACCGCTGCGGCAGATTTCGAGGATGCGGCCATCGTCTTCGCGCAGCACTTCGATGAGCCCCTCGATCTTGCTTTCAACGCCAGTCATTTCGATCATCAGCGACTCGGAGGTGAGATCTACGATTCGGGCGCGAAAGACTTCGACGAGATCGAAGATCTGCGAGCGGCTGCTAGGCGAGGCGGCCACCTTAATGAGCGCTAACTCGCGGGTGACGGCTGGATCTTTGGCGATGTCGTCCACGTCGACGACGTTCTCCAGTTTATAGAGGCTGGCGCGGATGCGATGGCCGGCTTCGGCAGAAGCATCGCAGACCAGCGTGAGGCGCGAGAGGCCAACCCGCTCGCTGCGCCCCACGGTCAGCGAGTGGATGTTGATGTTGAGGCGGCGGAAGAGAGACGCGACGCGCGTGAGTACGCCCGGCAGGTCTTCAACGTAGGCGACAAAGGTATGCAACATAGGTGCGTCCTTAGGTATTGCAGTTAGAAGCTGACAGTTACAACGGACAACTCTGAGTTATCGCAATTGGCCGTGTGACTCAATAACTCGCCAAGTCCCTATTCGTCATCCGGCGATTCGAGAAGCGGGTCTTTGCCAGGTCGCCGGATCATCTCGTGCAACGATGCGCCGGCGGGAATCATGGGATAAACCGACTCTTCTTTTTCGACCATGAAGTTGAGTAGAAATGTGCCTGAAGCGGAGCGTGCGTCGGCAACGGCGGAGGCAACCTCGGCGCGCGTGCGGACGGCACGGCCCTGAATGCCGTGAGCGTCGGCCAGCTTGACGAAGTCGGGACTGATAAGCGGCGTGGATTCGTAATTGCGCTCATAAAAAAACTCCTGCCACTGGCGAACCATGCCGAGGTAACCGTTGTTTATGATGGCGATGTTGATCTTGATGCCTTCCTGCACAATGGTGGAGAGCTCGGCAGCGGTCATCTGGAAGCCACCGTCGCCGGCAACGACCCAGACTTCTTTATCGGGGCAGGCGAATTTTGCGCCGATGGCGGCGGGCAATGCAAATCCCATTGTGCCGAGGCCGCCGGAAGTGATGAGTGTGCGCGGATGCTCGTGGTGGAAGTACTGCGCCTCCCACATTTGATGCTGGCCCACATCAGTAACCACGACGGCGTTTCCGCCCGTGATGCGCCAGATGTCATGAATGACGTGGGCGGCGTAGAGGTGGCCGGAGTCGGGAAGATTCTTGATGTCATGGACAGCATTGGCGCCCTTGCTGGATTCGATGGTTTTGATCCAAGCGGAACCGTCGCGGCCCGCAATACGCGGAAGCAACTGCTCGAGCACTTCGCGCAGATCGCCAACCAGCGCCACATCGACTTTGATGTTCTTGTTGATCTCGGCGGGATCGATATCGATGTGAATTTTCTTCGACTTTAGCGAATACGTTGACGTGGAGCCGGTGACACGATCGTCGAAGCGCATTCCGCAGGCGATCAGGAGGTCGGCTTCCTGAATCGCGTGATTGACCCAGGCCTCGCCATGCATGCCCATCATGCCCATGTTGAGCGGGTGCGAGGCGGGGAATGCGCCGAGGCCCAGGAGAGTGAGTGCGACGGGGATTTGCGCGCGCTCGGCGAGAGTCAGGACCTGCTCCATTGCGCCGGATTCAGAGACGCCGTGACCTGCGAGGATAATTGGCCGCTTGGCATTGCGGATAAGTTCGGCGGCATGGGCGAGGCCGGCGTCTTCAACGCGAAGCATCGGATGAGGACGATAGGGGCGCGGCTTGGCGGCGTCAAAGTCAAAGATGGCCGTGCCTTGCTGCGCATCCTTGGTGATATCGACGAGGACCGGACCGGGGCGGCCCGATTGCGCAATTTGAAATGCGCTGCGAAGCGCCGGTGCGATATCTTCGGTGCGGTTAACCAGGAAGTTATGCTTAGTTACCGGCAGAGTTATGCCAGTTATGTCGACTTCTTGAAAGGCATCGGTGCCGAGTACCTTGCTTGAGACATTGCCTGTGATGCAGACGATGGGAATTGAATCGAGCATGGCGGTGGCAATGCCGGTAATGAGATTGGTTGCGCCGGGACCACTTGTGGCGAGGGCCACGCCGACTTTGCCCGAGGCGCGCGCATAGCCATCGGCCATGTGGGATGCGCCCTGCTCGTGGCGGACGAGAACGTGGTGAATGGGAAACTTGCGCAGCGCGTCATAGACGGGGAGAATCGCTCCGCCGGGATACCCGAAGACGTCGGTAACCCCCTCGCCCACCAAAGTGGCCCACACGATTTCAGCGCCGGTGAGACGAGTGGGTGTGGTGAGGTGGGCGTTCGAGGCTTGCTGGCTTGTGTTGTTTCCCATGGATGACTCCTTTAGAGAGATCGAAACTTTTGTGTTTTCCCACCCTAGCGACAAAAACAAAGACGTCGCGAGGATAGGGCACCCCGATTTGTGCTGCTACGTTGTTGCGCCTTCGGATGCAGAGGTTACTCGGTCAACATACTTGCGAAAGACTCCAGTCGGCCAACGGAGAGCCGGAGGCGTGAAGCCTTTGAGACGAGCTTCGATTTCCTCTTCACTAACTTCCAGAGTTAGCTTGCGGTTGGGAATGTCAAAGTGAATAGTGTCGCCTTCGCGGACGGCGGCGATGGGGCCCCCGACAAAGGCTTCGGGAGCGACGTGACCGGCGGTCATGCCGCGGGTTGCGCCGGAAAAGCGGCCGTCAGTGAGCAGAGCCACATGCGCGCTGAGTTCGGCGTTGGAAGAAATCGCGGCGGTAACTTGCAGCATTTCTCTCATACCGGGACCGCCCTTGGGGCCTTCATAGCGAATTACGAGAACGTCGCCGGGATTGATTTGTCCAGTTTGGACGGCGGCGAAGCAGGCTTCTTCAGTATCGAAGACGCGCGCGGGGCCGCGATGCTCAAGGCGATTGGCGGCGGCAACTTTCATCACGCAGCCTTCAGGGGCCAAGTTGCCTTTGAGGATTACGAGGCCGCCGGTGGGCTTGATGGGGTTTTCAAAAGTGTGAATGACGACCTGGCCGGGCGTCTCTTTGGCGAGTGCCGCTTCTTCAGCGAGGGTCTTGCCGCTGATTGTGAGCGTGCTGCCATCTGCGTGGCCGGCGTCGATGAGGCGCTTGGCGAGAAGACGCGAACCGCCGGCGGCCTGATAGTCGGATGCAACATACTTACCGGCAGGAGTTAGATCGCAAATGAAAGGAGTGCGCTTGCTGATGGCGTCGAAGTCATCGACAGTTAGTGGAATGCCTAACTCGCGAGCTATGGCAATCAGGTGAAGCACCGCATTAGTGGAACCGCCGCTGGCGGCGACGCTGGCGATGGTGTTCTCAATGGATTTGCGGGTAATGATTTGCGAAGGGCGACGATTGGCGCGGACAGCGTCCATGAGGATGCGGCCGGCTTCGCGCGTGGCTTCATGCTTATCTTTTGAAGTGGCGGGGACGCCGGAGAGGTAGATGGGCGAGATGCCAAGGATCTCGCCGCTCATGGCCATGGTGTTGGCGGTGAACTGGCCGCCACATGCGCCTGCGCCGGGACAGGCGTTGGCTTCGAGGGCCTCAAGGCCTGCGTCGTCGATGCGACCTGCAGCGTGGGAGCCGATGCCTTCAAAGACATTTTGAATGGTTATGTCTATCAATTCACCATTGGGACCATTGAGCTTGCCGGGGGCGATGGAACCGCCGTAGAGCATGAGTCCGGGAATGTCGAGACGGCAGAGAGCCATTATTATGCCAGGCATGTTCTTGTCGCAGCCGCCGATGCCTACAAGGCCGTCAAACAAGTTACCGCGAGCCACTAACTCGATTGAGTCGGCGATAACTTCGCGACTTACCAGTGAGGCTTTCATTCCCTGCGTGCCCATGGTAATGCCGTCGTGGATGGTGATGGTGTTGAATTCCATCGGTGTGCCGCCGGCTTCGCGAATGCCTTCCTTCAAGGCTTCGGCTATGTCGCGCAGGTGCATGTTGCAAGTACCGATCTCGGTCCAAGTATTGGCGACGCCAATAATGGGCTTGTGAAGATCGTCTTTGCTGAAACCGGCACCGCGCAGATAGGAGCGCGCAGCGGCGCGGCTGGGGCCTTCTGTCATGGGGATGCTTTGACGCTTGCCTTCGATGGTCATTTGCTCTCTTCGTTCGCTGGTGGTCAGTGGTCAGTGGTTAGTGGTTAGTTCCATTGCATTCCCAGGTCCCCAAATCAAGATCCTTCGACTTCGCTCAGGACAGGCTCTGGGGCACCCAGATTCGTGCCGTAAGTCACTTTGCTTTGAGCCAGGTTGCTTCATCGTGTCGCGATTCAAATGTGTCAAGCGCGGTTGCGTGGCGCAGGGTCAGGCCGATGTCGTCTAGCCCTTCAATCAGGCAGAATTTGCGGAAGGGATCGACTTCGAACGTCGCGTGAAAGCCATGCGCGTCGGTGACCGTTTGTTCTTCGAGGGAAACGGTGAGTTGATAGTTGGGAATGGTTTTGGCGTTCGAGAGAAGTTGTGCGACTTGCTCTTCGCTGAGACGAACCAGGACGATTCCGTTTTTTCCAGCATTCGAAAAAAAGATGTCGGCAAAGGTGGGCGCAATGACTGCGCGGAAGCCGTAATCGCTGAGAGCCCAGGCGGCGTGTTCGCGGCTTGATCCGCAGGCGAAGTTTTTGCCGGCGATGAGAATTTGCGCGCCTTTGTAGCGTGGGTCATTCAACTCGAACGCGGGGTTGGGGTCGCCTGACGCTGTGCGACGCCAGTCGAAGAAAAGAAACTCGCCGTAGCCGGTGCGCTCAATGCGCTTGAGGAACTGCTTGGGAATGATCTGGTCGGTGTCGACGTTTGCGCGGTCGAGCGGCGCGGCCAGCGATGTCAATGTGCGAAAGGGTTCCATTTAGACTTCTATCTCCCGGTGAAGCGGGGCTGATTGAGGGTTGAGGTTTCCCACTCATTCGCTAGAAAAAAGCGAATGAATGGGGCTAGGAGATTCACTAGGCTTTCACTTCTTCATGAACGTGCCACGTACGAATGTCGACGAAGTGCCCGGCGATGGCTGCGGCTGCGGCCATTTCTGGCGAGACGAGATGCGTGCGGCCACCGCGGCCTTGGCGGCCTTCGAAGTTGCGGTTGGACGTCGAGGCGCACCGCTCGCCGGGCGAAAGAATGTCGGGGTTCATGCCGAGACACATGGAGCAGCCGGGTTCACGCCAGTCGAAGCCGGCTTCGCGAAAGACTTTGTCGAGGCCTTCAGCTTCTGCCTGCGCCTTGACGGCTTGTGAACCGGGAACAACCATGGCGCTGACGTGCGTTGAGACCTTGTAGCCGGCGGCGATGCGGGCGGCTGCGCGCAGATCTTCAATGCGCGAGTTGGTGCATGAACCAATGAATACGCGGTCAATGGCGATTGCATCGAGCGGAGTGTTGGGTTGCAGATCCATATACTCGAGTGCGCGCTCGAGGCCTTTGCGGTCCTGCTCATTGGTAGTGGCGGCGGGGTCGGGAACGGAGGCGGTGATGGGCGCTACCATACCGGGACTGGTGCCCCAACTGACGTAGGGAACCAGCGAGGCGGCGTCGATTGTGAGTTCGCGATCGAAGACTGCACCGGGGTCTGTCGGCAGCTTGCTCCATTCGGCGACGGCTTCGTCCCACGCGGAGCCTGCGGGAGCGAAACGGCGGCCCTTGAGGTATGCGAATGTTTTCTCATCGGGAGCGATCAGACCGGCGCGGGCTCCGGCTTCAATGCTCATGTTGCATATGGTCATGCGGCCTTCCATCGACAGTGCGCGGATTGCGGACCCGGCGTATTCGATCACACTGCCAGTTGCTCCGTCGGTGCCGATCTGGCCGATGATGGCGAGGATGATGTCCTTGGCCGTGACGCCGCGCGGCAGTTCGCCTTCAACGGAGATGCGAAAAGTTTTGGGCTTGGATTGCGGAAGGGTTTGCGTGGCGAGAACGTGTTCGACTTCGCTGGTGCCGATGCCAAATGCAAGTGCGCCGAATGCGCCGTGGGTGCTGGTGTGCGAGTCGCCGCAGACAATGGTCATGCCAGGTTTGGTGATGCCTAGCTCGGGGCCGATGACGTGCACGATGCCCTGGTCGCGCGAGTCGACGTCGTAGAGTTCGATGCCGAAGTCGGCGCAGTTTTGGCGCAGCGTTGAAATCTGTTTGGCCGCGATCTGGTCGAGGATGTGGAGACGGCCTTCGATGGTGGTGGGGACGTTGTGGTCGACGGTGGCGATGCTGCGATCAGGGCGGCGGACTTTGCGGCCAGCGAGGCGCAGGCCTTCAAAGGCTTGCGGGGACGTGACCTCGTGGAGAAGTTGGAGGTCGATATAGAGGATGGTGGGTTCACCCTCGGGCTCGACGACTACGTGCTGCTGCCATACCTTTTCGAATAGCGTTTTCGGTGCGGTGGTCATGAAGCTCCCTGTGTTTGGAAATTGGGGTTTGTGCTTTCCCACCCTAGCGACAAAAACAAAGACGTCGCGAGGATGGGGCCCCCAAACTCATGCATTGACCAGCATGGTTTTTACGGTTTCGCGGACTTTTTTGCCCATTTCTGTTGTTGATAGAACGGTGAAGCCTTGAGGATTTGTGCGTGCTAAGTCAGGGGTGCGGAAACCTTGTTCCAGAACTTTGCGGACACTGGACTCAATGGCGGCGGCTTCGGCTTCGAGGCCGCCTGAGTGGCGCAGAATCAATGCGCCAGTAAGGATTGCGCCCAGCGGATTGGCTAAGCCTTTGCCGGCGATATCGGGCGCGGAGCCGTGGACTGGTTCGTAGAGGTTGACCTTGCCACCGATGGTGGCGGAGGGCAACATGCCGAGCGAGCCGGTGATGACGGCGGATTCGTCGGAGAGAATGTCGCCGAAGAGATTTTCGGTGAGGACTACGTCGTAATTTTTGGGCTGGTTCATCAGGTGCATCGCCATGGCGTCGACGTATTGGTGCTCGAGCGTGACGCTTGGGAATTCTTTCGCGACTTCAGTTACGGCGGCGCGCCAGAGTTGCGAGACTTCGAGGACGTTGGCCTTGTCGACGCTGGCGAGTTTGTTGCGGCGTTTGGTTGCTAGTTGGAATGCGATGCGGGCTACACGGACGACTTCATCTCTTGTGTAGCGCATGGTGTTCCAGGCTTCGCCGGTGGTCTTGTTCCACTCGCGCGGCTGGCCGAAGTAGAGGCCGCCTAGCAGTTCGCGGACAAAGAGAATGTCGGCGCCGTCGATGATTTCGGGACGCAGGGGGCTGTTGACAGCGAGTTCTTTGAACGCGAAGGCGGGGCGCAGGTTGGCGAAGCCTCCTAGAGCGGCGCGGAGTTGGAGCAGGCCCGCTTCAGGGCGCTTGTCGGGAGGGAGGGCGTTGAACTCATTGCCACCTACTGCACCGAGAAGAACGGCGTCGGAGTTAAGGGCTGCGGCGAGGGTGTCGGCGGGGAGGGGAGTGCCATCATTGACGATGGCGACGCCGCCGATTCGCTTGTGATCGAGCGCGAGTGTGTGGCCGCCTAGTTGGGCGACTTCCTTGAGCACGGAGACGGCTTCGTTGGTGACTTCGGGGCCGATGCCGTCGCCTGCGGTGATTAGGATTTTCAGGTGCATGGTGCTCCAGAGATCGGTGTTCAGAGATCAGTTTGTCATTCAAATGGCCCAGCGAAAAGCAGCCGAAGATCCTTCGACTCGCTGCGCTCGCTCAGGATGACAATCATTGAAAGAGCGTCAGGCGATTGTGTTCATGGTTCAATCGACTTCGGCTACGGGTTCGTGGCGGCGTTCGCGAATTTGATCGGGTAACAGGCCGATCAGGTCCTGGTCGTAGATGTTTTTCTTGCGGTCGGCGAGGGCTACAAAACGGTAGTAGACATGTTGGAGTTCATCGCGGGTCAGACCGAATCCGAGTTGCTCCAAACGATGGCGCAGCGCGGCACGGCCGCTGTGCTTGCCGAGGACGAGGTTGGTCTTGGCGACTCCCACCAGGGCGGGCGTCATGATCTCGTAGCAGAGGGGGTTGGCCAACATACCGTGTTGATGAATTCCTGACTCGTGGGCGAAGGCGTTATCGCCTACGATGGCCTTGTTGGGCGACGGTTTGAAGGTGATGATCTGGCCGAGAGTCTGGCTGGTGGGATAAAGATTCTCAAGCTTGATGCTGGTTGAGATTCCGTAATGATCGGCGCGAACGTAGAGGGCCGCGGCGATTTCTTCAAGAGCTGCGTTGCCGGCGCGCTCGCCGATTCCGTTGATGGTGCATTCAACCTGACGTGCTCCGTTTTCGACTGCGGCGAGGGAGTTGGCGACGGCGAGGCCGAGGTCGTCGTGGCAGTGGGACGAGAGGATGATGCCTTCGGCATCGATGGCAGGGATGCTCGAGCGGACCTCGGCGAACATCTGGCCGTATTCATGAGGTGTTGAATAGCCGACGGTATCTGGCATGTTGATGGTGGTGGCGCCGGCCTCGACGGCTACGCGAACCATTTCGACGAGGAAGTCGCGGTCGGAGCGGGTGGAGTCTTCGGGCGAGAATTCGACGTCGTCGACAAGAGAGCGGGCCAGACGCACGGATTCAGCGGTGAGGTCGAGGGCCTCCTGGCGGTTGATTTTGAGTTTGTACTCAAGGTGAAGATCGCTGGAGGCGAGGAAGACGTGGATGCGGGCGCGGTCGGCGAACTGAACTGAGCGGGCGGCCATTTCGATGTCTTCTTTTTTGGCGCGGGCGAGGGAGGCGATACGCGGCTTGCGGATGGCCTGAGTGATGGTGGAAATGGCCGCGAAGTCGCCTTCGGAGGCCATGGCAAAGCCGGCCTCGATGATGTCCACGCCCAAATCTTCAAGGGCATGGGCCATGGTGAGTTTTTCCTGCGTGGTCATGCTGCAACCGGGCGACTGCTCGCCGTCGCGCAGAGTGGTGTCAAAAAAATACAGGTGATTTGGAATCATGAAATGTACCTGCCGGGTAGCCTTTTGCTTGCCAACATTGATAGTGTCTCGCATCGAGGGCGTATAAGGCAAAGTTATTCTTTTTGGGGAAGCGATTAGAAATGCTTATACTGATTCAGGGAATAGGGAATAGGGAATAGGGAACAGGGAACAGGGAACAGGGGCTATCTTGCCGAGCGAATAGGTTCGTGCTATCCCACCCTAGCCGCAAAAACAAGTACGCGGCGAGGATGGGGCACCCAGTGGGCTGCTGAACCTTGCGAGGAATTCTATGGAACTGAACCAGCTCGAAACATTCCTCGCGGTGGCGGAGGAGCGGAGTTTTTCGCGGGCGGCGGTGCGGCTGCATCGGACACAGCCCGCGGTTAGTCAGGTGATCCGCAAGCTGGAGGCGTCGGTGGGCGAGACGCTGTTCGATCGGGCGGCGCGGGATGGGTCGCTGACGGCGGCGGGAGTCTTGCTGCGCGATTATGCGCTGCGGTTGCTGGCGTTGAGGCGGGAGGCGAATAGCGCGCTCGATGAGCTGAAGAGTCTGGAGCGGGGGCGGCTGCAACTGGCGGCCAACGAATACACCTGCATGTATCTGCTGCCGGCCATCGACCGGTTTCGGAAGGAGTTTCCGCAGGTAAGCGTCACGGTGAACCGGATGCTGGCCAGCCGGATTCCGGAAGAGCTGGCGTTGCGCACCTTTGAGTTGGGAATGATCTCGTTCAGACCGGACCCCGCACATTTCCGCACCATTGCTGTCTACGCGGACAGTCTGGCGTTTATTGTCAGCCCGCGTCACCCGCTTGCAGCCCGGGCGCGGGTTTCGATTTCCGACCTGGGCGAGGAGCTGTTTGTGGCGCACAATGTGACCTCACCTTTGCGGCAGAGGGTAATCGAGGCCTTCCAACGCTATCGGACGCCTTTGAATATGGCGATCGAACTGCCGACGATTGAGGCGATCAAGTTATTTGTGGCCATGGGCAACGGTGTGGCGCTGGTGCCGCACCTGACGGTGGCGAGGGAACTGGAGAACGGGGAACTGGTGCGGGTGCCGGTTGACGAGCTTGAGATGAAGCGCGTCCTGCGGCTGGTGCATCGACGGCAGGCGACGCTTTCTTACGCGGCGCGGGCGTTCTTGCGTACGGTGCGGACGCTGGCCCAGGAACGGGGAGCGCCATTCTATTACCACGTGGAACGGACGGGATGAAGGGACAGCGACAGGGAATATGGTTGGGGACCGGGGATCGTGGCGCGGTGTGCGGTTTTGGAGCGGGGTGTTCGCTTTCGAACAAGTAATGGGCGATTGGGCTGACGCGCCGGATTGTTTGCGCAACCGGAAGCGCGCAGAAATCCAAAGATCCTGCGGGGGAGTCACCAGGCGGCTGCGGCTTGGAGATGGCTGACGACGTGCAACGGGAAGCAGGGCAAGGAGGGTTGCATGGTGAAGGGAGTTCTTCAGTTGATGATGGCGATGTTGCTGCTGGGTGGTGTAGCAAGGGCGGCGGACGACCCCATTGTGGGCATTTGGAGGCTGAATCCCGGTAAGAGCAAACTCACTGACGTGATGAAGGTGGAGAGCCTGGGAGGAAACAAGTACTCCTTCGACTTCGGCGGCGGCGATCCGGAGATCGCTGTGGCGGACGGGACAGACCAGCCGGGACATTTTGGGACGATGATCGGAGTGATCGTTGAGGCGCCGGATAAGTGGACGTTCCTGCGGAAGAAGGATGGGAAGGTTTTGGTAACGGGCGTCTGGACGCTTTCAAAGGACGGCACAACGCTGAACGATCACTTTACGGCGGCGCGACCGAACGGCGATTCGACCAGCCTGGACTATGTGTACAAGCGATCGGGAGGCGGATCGGGCTTCGAGGGCCGATGGGTTAGTTCGAGCGAGCAGGTGAATACGGAGGTGGTGTTGAAGGTGCAGGTGTGGGAAGGCGACGGATTATCATTCATCACGCAAGGTGGGCTGGGGACGAAGAATGTGAAGCTCGATGGCAAGGACTATTCAAATGTGGACGCGGTGGTGGAGGGCCGAAGAGCGTCGGCGCGGCGAATGAGCGGGCGAACAGTGGAGATGACAGACAAGATCGGCGAAAGGGTCACCGATACGCAGGAGATCACCGTATCGGCGGATGGGAGAACGCTGACGGTGACGATCCATATCCCGGGGCGGAGCGAGCCAAATGTGCAGGTGTATGACCGGGAGTGACGATAGGCTTGCTCCCCAGTCACGGGTCCCTTCATCACCCGGCTCGCAGCCCTTCCTGTACCTGGCTCTTGATCAGTTATTCGGTGGATCCATGCGCGCATACCTTAATGGATTTCGTCGCGTCTAATGGCAAAGATCGCCACCGAGGTATGAGCGCGGCGATGGGCCAGTATCATCGACCCGTCCCGGCCAGTTACAATGCATAGAGCGGGGCCCGGATCAACCGGCGCGCCGGATTCGACCAGTTCGTTGCCAGCCGGATGGCGAGCGCAGTCGTGAGGTTCAGGACCGAATGAAGAAGATCGCCTTTTTTGCATTCCTGTTGGTTGGTTGCGTGGAAGCCGGCCGCGCCCAGGAAAGCCGCCAGGATTTAAGCATTAGCGGAACAGCTCTGATTGAGCCGTTCATTGCCTCACAAACCGATGTCCAAGTCCATTCCAACTATGCGCTGGGCGCTTTGGCCAGCTATCGTTTCATGCTTACGCCCTCCAGCGCGCTAGAGGCCAACTACGGCATCACCTACCAGAATACGATCAAGTATGTGCTGCCGCAGTTTCCGGGTGGAATCAAGGTTCTGACCCGCACGCAGGAGGCTTCTGCGGCGTACGTGCAAAGCTTTAACTACAAGAAATTCAATCCATTTGCCGAAGCTGGGCCGGGCGTATTGATTTTTCTTCCGATTCGCAACACGGGGACAACCTCTTTGGATGTGAAGCAGCAGACGGCAATCGGCGCCATGTACGGGGCCGGCATTGCGTATGAGATCAGCCCCAGCTTTGACATTCGCGCCGAATACCGCGGGTTTGTGACCAAGGTGCCGACGTTTGGCGATACCACATTCACGACCAACAAATGGTTCAACATCTTCAACCCGGCGATCGGCGTGGCGTATCACTTCTAAGGCGTTGGATTAGGGTTTCGACGGAAAGCAACAGAAAGGGATGGGCTTCGGCCCATCCCTTCTTGCTGTTTGCGACACGAATCTGGTGCGAGTGCCAGATCGCGGATCTTTGCAAGCAGCGCGGCCCAGGGGCTTGGTTGGTTTCGCACCCAATTCGCAAAAAAAGCGGAATGGATGGGGCACCGGGGACTATCGCAAAAGCGAAGATGCTCCAAACTGGCCGGACGGGTTTCCTAAGCGGCGGGCTGCTGGGGCTTCATGGCCTCTAGGTAGCGGCCCAGCTCTTTGACCATGGAGCAATGGGGGCGCAGTGCATTGAGCGCGCGCGTGCCTTCTTCCGGAGTATGAATCTGGCAATCGACATAGAAGATGTACTCCCATGGTTTGCCCTGCACGGGGCGAGACTCGATTTTGGTCAGGTTGGTGCCGAGCGTTGAAAGTTCTAAAAGGGCCGACACGAGGGAGCCAGGGCGATTCTCGACGGAAAAGGCCAGGCTGATCTTGTTTGCTTTGGGGTCCGGGGCAACTTCGCCTGTGCGGCGGACAAGGAAAAAGCGGGTAAAGTTCTCCGCATTGTCTTCAATGCCGGCGTGAAGGATTTGCGCGCCGTAGTAATGGGCGGCGGCCTCACTGGCGATGGCGGCAGCGTGGCGATCACGGAGCTCGACGAGCTGCTTGACGCTGCCGGCGGTGTCGTAGAAAGCGTAAGACTCCATTCGGGGATGCGCGGCGAGGAAGCGCCTGCATTGCGCCAGGGCCACGGGATGAGAGAAGACGCGATCGATCTCGCTGGTTGAAGCTCCTGAGATGGCAATGAGGTTGTGGCGGATACGGAGCAGCGTTTCGCGCTCAACAACTACGTTGTGTGTGAGCAGCAGATCGAAGTGTTCGGAGACAGAGCCGGCCAGCGAGTTCTCAATGGGAATTGCAGCGGCATCCACCGATCCGTTCGCCACGGCGGCGAATGCGTCGGCGGAGAGCGAGAAGGGAACAATGACGGCATCGGCCACAAGCTTCATTGCGGCTTCGTGGCTGAATGAGCCGGGTTCTCCCTGAATGGCAATCTTCATGCCTGCGCCTTGTTCTTCCGCGTGTTGATTTGGCGGAGACTTCGTGGCTGATTCCTGATTTGGATGCTTTCTGGCACCATACCACAACTCGATTGGTGTTCTTTCAGGGAATTGGGCTGGATGCGTATTGGGGGGAATCTTGGGAGGCATGGAGGCTAAACCCGAAGCCAGAGGTCCGCGGCGACAAAGGCCAGGAAGACGGTGGCGATAACGCCGTTCATGGTGAAGAATGCAGCGTTGAGGCGGCGCAGATCGCGGGGAGAAACGAGCGAGTGCTCGTAAGCCAGAAGCGCGGCCACGACGGCGATTCCGAACCAACCGGCGGTGCGGAAATGAAACAGCCAGCCGAACCACGCCAGCAGCGCCAGCATGGCCAGATGCATGGCGCGCGCGGCAGAGAAAGCGGCTGGGATGCCGATTGCCTGGGGCAGGCTGTGGAGGCCGGCGGCGCGGTCGTGCTCGAAATCCTGGCAGGCGTAAAGGACGTCGAAGCCGGCGGCCCAAAGTGTGACTGCAAGGGTGAGAACCAGGATGCGTGGGTCGAGGGAGCCGCGAACGGCAACCCAGGCCGCCGAGGGCGCGAGGCCGAGAGCCAGCCCCAGGCCTAGGTGCGACCAGCGGGTGATGCGTTTCAGATAGCTGTAGCCGAGCAGGACTATGAGGACCAGCGGCGACAGGAAGAGCGCGAGTTGGTTGAGCTCGGCGGTCGCCAGCACGAAGATCAGCGCAGCGACGAGGGTGAATCCGAAAACGAATTGGCGGGAGAGCAGACCGGCGGGGATGGCGCGCGTGCTGGTGCGCGGATTTGCTGCGTCAATTTCAGCATCAGCCCAGCGATTGAAAGCCATAGCGCATGAGCGTGCGGCAACCATGGCGACAAGAATCCAGAGGACGATGGGCCAGGCGGGCAAGCCGTTGGCGGCGAGAATGACGGCGGTGAGGGCAAAGGGGAGCGCGAAGATGGAGTGCTCCCACTTGATCATCTCGAGGGTGGTGCGCGTCTTGGAGAGGATGCCGGGCATGGGCTCCATTTGGTAGTTTACTTGACCACTGAGCCGGCTATTTCCTGGGCGCCTTCATATCGCGGCCATTCTGATGCAGGACGAGACTGGCAACTTTGCCTTGATCGTCTTTGACGAACTCGATCTCCGCGTCGACGACGATGGGGAAGAACGTGGTGTCCGACTCGGGGTAGATGGGCGCTTTGTCCTGGCCGGTCGCCTGGGCCTGAAGCTGGTTGTTTTCGTCGGTAATCACCAGGTCGAAATTCGGGGCGAGCGCGTAGGTGCCGGTGTACTGCGTCAGAATTTTGGGATCGACCGGTACGGCCGCGCGCTCCTTTGGATGCCAGTCAGGCCAGTTGTATTCGGCGGCGATGGAGCGCATGATTTCGTCGCCTAGCGCGCCTCCGTTGTCGGAGTTGGTCATGACCGCCGCGCCTTCGCCGTTTTTTTCGTAGGTAACAAAAATGTTGATGAAGCCCTCGTTGACGCCGCCGTGCGAGAAGTACGGATTCGACGGCGAGCCACCAATCTGGAGGCCCAGGCCCCAGCTACCCATGCCTGCGGTGAGCATCTGGCGGGTCATGTCGGCGGAGAGCACGTGGTTGGCTTTGCCGTCCAGGGACTTTTCAACCTCGATGGCGTAGCGGAGCAGGTCGGTGGGGGTGGTCCACAGGCCGGCCGCGGCCATTTCGGGGTAAGTATGCGCACCGCCCTCAATGGGTTTGCCGTCGCCGTGATACGGGGTTGCGGCGAAGGCCTGAAATTCCTTGCCAAGCGGCTGCTCGTACGTGCTGTGCGTCATGCCGATCGGAGCCAGTACTGTGTCGTGGAGCAGCTTGGGGAAGGGTTCGCCGGTCACGTCGATAACGGCCTGCTGCATGATGGTGAAGCCGCCGCCAGAGTAATTCCACTTGGTTCCGGGCGCCGCTTCGCTGCGAATCGCGGGAGTGTTGGCGGGCTTTTCGCCGTTGAGAACCTGCACCAGAGTTGGAACGGTGTCGTTCGAGGCGTAGCCGGGAAAGCCGTGAACCGTGGTGCCGCCGGTGTGGGTAAGCAGTTCGCGCAAGGTTACGGGCTTCCCAGCCTGGACTGGATCGCTGGGCAGCTTCCAGCTAGTGAGCTCGGTGTTGATGTCCGCGTCGAGCGAGAGCTTGCCTTGCTGAACCAGGCGAAGCGCCGCCATGGCCGCCAGAGGCTTGCTGATGGAGCCGGCCTGAAACATGGTTTCCGCATTAACGGGCGGCCCGTCGGTGCTGCTTACGCCAAAGCCCTGTGCCCACTCGATAACGCCGTTATGAAGCACGGCTACGCTGACGCCGGGAACGTTGAGCTCTTTCATGCGGGCGGCGAGATTGTGGGTCGACCGGGCATCGCCCTTCAGGACGACAGCTCCCGCCAGGCCATTTTCGATGTGTTTGATGTGCTGGGCGACATCCGGCGAAGGCGCGGGTGTGTTCTGCGCTGTGCCAAGCGGCGCCGCAACAAATGAAATCACAAGGCCCCCAATTGCGATCCACGCACGATGATTGGTTACCAACATCGCTCCGAGACCTCCGCGCATCCACCTTATCACGCGCGGCGCGGCAATCAGCGTGCCTTGAGCCGGTGCGCGGTTTTCAATCGGCGAGATTTGTGCTTCTCAGCGGCTGCCCGGCGCGCTAATCTTGTGAACAACGCTCTAGCTAATTCTCTCCGAGTTTTCTTGGTATTCCCTTTGGGGCTATAGCCCAATGTTCTTCCCGGCGTTCTTCGGCACGACTGAAGTCGTGCCCTGATACAAAGCAGCTTCCCAAAACATGCTCTCAGGAGAGTCGATGCTTTTTTCAAGACCGATCCGATGGTTCAGTCTCTTCAGCATTTTCGCCTTCGAATGCTTCGCGTCTCTCACGGCGCTCGGCCAGGTTCCCACGCCGGCATCGGTGCTCGGCCATACGCCGGGCGATGATTTTTACCTCGCGGACTACGCGGATACCATTCGTTACTTCCATGCGCTGGCCGCAGCCTCTGACCGGATAAAAATGTTTACGGTCGGCAAGAGCACGCGTGGGCAGGACATTGAAGTTGCCGTGATTTCGTCGCCTGCGAATCTGGCCAAACTGGACGACTACAAGAAGACCGCAGGGCGGCTTGCGCGGGCTGAGGATTTAAATGATGAGCAGGCAAAGGGGCTGGCGCGCAGTTCGAAGGTGATTGTGCATATCGATGGCGGGTTGCACTCCGATGAAGTCGCCGGAACGCAGCACACCATGATTCTGGCGTACAACCTGCTCGCGGCCAAGGACGATCCGGAGATCGATGCCATTCTCGACCAGGTGATTCTGGTGCTGTGGCCTACGCTCAATCCAGATGGGCAGGACATGGTGGTGCACTGGTACCGGCAGAACCTGGGAACCAAGTATGAAGTGAGTCCGCTGCCGTGGCTCTATCAGGACTATGTGGGCCACGACAACAACCGCGACGGCTACATGATGAACATGAAAGAGGAGCAGGTGGTGACGAAGACCGAGCTGGAATATAGCCCGGTGATATTTTACTGCCAGCATCAGACGGCTCCGTTTCCGGCGCGCATCTGGATTCCGCCTTTCGCGGATCCGATATCGAGCAACATCAGCCCGTATGTGCGCAGTTGGCTCAATGTGGTGGGCACCAACATGTCAGCGTATCTTGATGCGCATAACATGCCGGGTGCTATCTCCGAGTCGCGCTTCGACAATTGGTACGCAGGCTTTACGGATTGGGCGGGCGTGTTTCGGAATGAGATTTCGTTTTTTACTGAGACGGCGCTCTATCGCTACGCGACGCCGCGCTTTTATACAGCCGACGAGTTTCCCAAGAACGATCAGGACCTGCGCGCGCTAACCATGTACACCACTCCATGGGAAGGCGGCTGGTGGCATTTGAAGGATGTGGTGGACTACATGGTTTCAGGGTCGATGTCGGTTCTGGACCTGGCGGCGAAGAATCGCGAGACGCTGCTGTACAACCGCTATCAGGCAGCACGCGATAACATTCAGCATTTCAAAAAAGAGCCGCCATTTGCTTACGTGATCAGCGACAAGCAGGCAGATACGCCGGAAGCGGGCTTGCTGGCGCAGAAGATGATCGACAACGGGCTTGATGTCTATGCAACCAAGAACGGATTTCAGGCTAACGGCGTGACGTATCCGGTGGGGTCGTGGGTGATTCCGATGGATCAGCCTTATTCCGCGCTGGCCAAGGAGCTGTTTGAGCGGCAGCATTATCCGGATGCGCTGGAGAACGGAACATCGAAGGCCATCGATCTGCCTTACGATGTGACGGGCTGGACGCTTTCACTGCAAATGGGCGTCGACGTGGATGCGGTGACTGACCCGCTTGGTCAGGATCAGCGGGCACTGCTGGCGAAGATTGACACGGTGCAACTGCCGGATGGAACGGTGGATGGCGTGGGGACTTTGTTTGCCGTGAGCCACAAGGTCAATGCATCATTCCAACTGGTGAACGCAGTGTTACAGGAGGGAGGCACTGTTTCACTGGCGCAGGATCCGGTGAAGACCGCGCAGGGGACGGAAACGGGCGCGTTCCTGATTGGCGGGCTTAGCCGCACGGCAGTGGATGGGCTCACGAGAAAGTATGCTGTCTCGGCTATGGGGGTGACGGCGCCGGCGCATACGTTGCCGATCAAGAAAGCGCGCGTGGGTTTGTACAGGCCGTGGGCTCCGTCGATCGATGAGGGATGGACGCGCTGGATTCTGGAGAACTACGGGTTCGAGCCGAAGAGCCTTTACAACGCCGACATTCGCTCAGCGAATTTGAAGAGCCGCTACGACATTATTATTCTTCCCGACATGTCGTCGCGCGGGCTCATGTCGGGGCTTGGAGTGGGCATTGTGCCGGGCCAGTATGTAGGTGGCGTGGGCGAGGATGGCATGAATCACCTGCGGGAATTTGTGCGCGAAGGCGGAACGCTGATCGCTTTCAACAGGACTGCTTCAAGCCTGATTCCGCTGATGTCATTGCCGGTGAAGAACGTGATCGATGGCGTAAAGAGCGACAAGTTTTTTTGCTCCGGAGCACTGCTGCGCGTGGAGACGGAGCATCCAGAAATGCCGGTGAATTTTGGAGTCTCAGAGTCTCCGGTGGTCATGTTCCAGGCGGGGCCGGCGTTTGAGACCCAGCCTGGATTCAAGGGCGCTGTGTTGGCTCGTTATCCCAAGCAGACCAATCCCCTGGAGAGTGGGCTGCTGCTGCATCCGGAGGCCATCGAGGGGAAGGTCGCGGCGCTCGAGCTGGCGTATGGGCATGGGCACATTTTGCTGTTCGGATTCAAGCCGCAGTTCCGCGGACAGGCGCACGCGACCTACAAATATTTCTTCAATGAGCTGTATTCATTTGAGCACCCGCCCATGCCGGTCGAGGCTGTGAAGGAGGCTGGGGCCAAGACTGAAAGCACGGCAGCGCCAGCCCCACGGGCGGTTGCCAAGCCGTCTGATCCGGACGACGATGATATTGAGGAGTGAGTTCCCGAATGCTACGCGAACTCGGCGTAGGCTGATGTGGTCAGGAAGTCCTGAAATTCACTGGTAGAGAACGTCGTCAGCAATTCGCCGGCGCGTTTGAATTTGGACGAAGCGAATTTTTCGTCGCCGAGTTCGTGCTTCTTGGCATTCAGGATTTCAATTAGCGCGGTTTCGAACATCGGACGATCAATTGTCCGGCCGTCGTCGAGTCTAGCGCCGTAGCGAATCCATTGCCAGAGTTGCGCGCGCGAGATCTCTGCTGTGGCGGCGTCTTCCATCAGGTTGTAGATGGGTACGCATCCGTTACCGCGTAGCCACGATTCGATGTACTGCAATGCTATATCGACATTGCGTCGAAATCCGGCTTCGGTCAGCGGGCCACGCGGGATCTCAACAAGATTCTGCTCGGTAATAGCCGCGCCTTTCGTTGCCGGATCCTGGATTTGATTTCGGCCCTTCATGTGCTCATCGAACACTTCCTTTGCGATCGGGACAAGGCCGGGATGCGCAACCCAGGTTCCGTCGTGGCCTGCGCGGACCTCGCGCAACTTGTCCTGGCGGACGCGCTGCATTGCCTCTTCATTGGCCTGCGGATTATCGCGAATCGGAATCTGGGCCGCCATGCCGCCCATCGCATGGACGCCACGCTTGTGGCAGGTATAAATCAGCAGCTCAACATAGGAACGAAGAAACGGCTGCTCCATTGTGATGACGCCGCGCTCAGGCAGAACGTAGAGCGGGTTATTTCTGAACTTCTTGATGAAGCTGAAAATGTAATCCCAGCGGCCACAGTTCAGGCCGGCGGAGTGATCGCGCAACTCGTAGAGGATCTCGTCCATCTCAAATGCTGCGGCGATGGTTTCGATCAGAACCGTGGCGCGGATGGTTCCCTTTGGGACGCCGAGATACTCCTGGGCAAAGAGGAAGACGTCGTTCCACAGGCGTGCTTCGTGATAGCTCTCCATCTTGGGCAGATAGAAATAGGGAGCGGTTTTGCGGGCGAGCAGAGTCTGAAAATTGTGAAAAAAGTAGAGACCGAAGTCGAATAGCGATGCGGAGATTGGCGCTCCGTCGACAGGGAAATGCTTCTCCACCATGTGCCATCCGCGCGGCCGCACAAAGAGCACGGCGGGTTTGGCTCCCAATTGATATTGCTTGCCCTCCGGAGAGCGATATTCGATGCTTCGCCGGTTGGCATCCCGCAGGTTTCGCTGGCCGTCGAGACAATTGCTCCAGGTCGGCGCGTTGGAGTCTTCAAAATCTGCCATGAAGACGTTTGCGCCGGAGTTCAGCGCGTTGATGACCATCTTTCTTTCTGGCGGACCCGTGATCTCAACGCGCCGATCGAGCAGATCATGCGGAATGGGTGCAACCGTCCATTGAGCTTCGCGAATGTGAGCTGTCTCGGCGGGGAAGTGTGGCAACTTTCCCTGGTCGTATTCCTGCTGGCGCTCAGCTCGCTTGCGCAGGAGTTCAATTCTGCGCGCTTCAAATTGAAGGCTCAGCGCGCGCAGGAACTCGACTGCGCCTGGTGTCAGTATGTCGTTTTCGGGGATTTGGCTCGATCCGATTTTCTTTTTTACCATGGCTGATTCACACATCGATTGGCTTTATTCGATGTGCTTCCAGCTCTATTTGTAACAGAGTACCTTTAATTTCGTGCGCCCGAACCAACTCGAATGCGCTCTGCAGCAACCCGGATCAGGCGGCCACAACTGAAGTCGCGTATTCACGGGCGAGTTCGGCGGTGGAGTGATTCAATGCATCAAATCCTGCTGACGCGACAAACTGGAGACGATAGCCCATGGCAGCTAGTTCGGCCTGAAACTGCGAGATTTCCCACTGATTGAGCCTGGCTCCGAGATGAGATAGAGGAGAGCAATTGTAGGCCAGAAGCTTGCCGGGAAATTGAGCGTGAATTGCCTTGGCGAATCTTTTTGCCTCGGCGAGACTGGGCTTTGATGATTCGCACCACAGCATATCGGCATACGGAGCGTATGCGAGGCCGCGAGCGATCGCTGCATCGATGCCACCGCGCATGGTGAAAAAGCCATCGATGGTGCGCTCGCCCGTGAGGAAAGGCTTGTCTTCAACGCCGCAATCGCTGGAGATCAGTTGAGCGCTGCCGGCATCTGTTCTGGCGATCAGCACGGTCGGAACGTCGAGGATGTCGGCTGCGAGGCGCGCGGCGATTAGCTTGTGTATTGCGTCGCGCGTGGGCACCAGCACTTTGCCGCCCCTGTGTCCGGACTTCTTCGCGATTGAAAATTGATCGTCAAAATGGACAGCGGCCGCACCGGCTTCAATCAGGGCCTTGGTCGCCATGAAGGCATTTGGAACTCCGCCGGAGCCGGTTTCGGCGTCTGCGACAATCGGCAACATCCAGCCTTTTGAATCGTCTCCTTCGGCGAGGGCAATCTGGCTGGCGCGAATAAGGGTGCTGTTCATGAAGCGCACAATATTCGGAAGATTATTCGGATTGCTCAAGGCCGGGTAGAGGCTTTGGTTTGAATTGGCTTGAGCGGCGAGGCTGGCATCGGCGACGGCTTGCCGGCCACTCAGGCAAATAACCTCCAGGCCAACTCTGGCCATTTCTACCGCCTGGCTGCCTGTCAGAGCACCAAGTGCGCGGATGTATTCCTCCTGATGAAGGAGGCGCCACAGCTTCGCTGACCCCGCGCAGGCGAGTGAATACTCTGCCTGGTTGGCCCCGCGCAGGCGCGCAATATCCACTGCCTTGTATGCGCGGGTCGTTCCACTCCAGCGGGGCGAGTCCCAACCGGCTGCTGATGAGGCGTTCTTGCACATGGTGATTCTCCCTGGCCGTGGGGCATCTGCAGCCGCTCACGCAACATAATGAGTAGAACGCAGCATTCAATCCGGCACAAGGGTTACTAGTCCGATTCGGACTAGTGGACAAGGACGCCCAGGCTCCTGGATAATCTTGATCGTCACGGAGGACGGAACACTTTGGTAATTAAAGTTAGTTAAATGAGGCGGCGGCAGGTGGGCTTGGATTGATCTTTCCGTGGGCCCCCGCATCGTGGCACATGGGCCGAATTGGATTGCAGCAAGGAAATGGACGGAGTATGACAGCCGGAACGCAAATCGTCAAAGACCTGAATCGCGCCCTCGATCTGCGCCGGGTGTCCGAAGGCGTGACGATGCTGGATAATGGCGAGGAAATCTGGACCAGGCTGCTTCCGAGTCAGGCTCATGCCACCGAGTTGCTGCTGCTGCTTGCGCAGTGGATTGACATTGGTTACCGGGACTATTATCTGCTCGATTCGCTGCTTAAAAGATTTCCAGCCGGATCGCGGCGCAGGCTGCCGCTGGACGAATATCTTCGCCTGCGCATGGTGGAGGCATTCCGGGCGTTCGCTGCAGAGGAGGTCGACCCGGCAATCGAGACGCTCGATTTTGTTTTGCGGGCGGAGCGCGGCGCGGAAGATGAGCACCTGATGACGCTGGCTCATTTCTGGAAAGGGAGAGCGCATAGGAAGAAGGGCGAATACGAAATCGCGCTCAGGGAGATTGTGGCGGCGAGAGAACTCGCGCATGGTTCACGCAACAACGCCATGTCAACCGCCGTGATTCAGATTCACGAGGCATGGCTTCTTTTTCAGAAGGGCCTGAAGAAAGAAGCTTTGCGGATGCTGGCTCATGCCGAGGCGGCTCTGAAGGGCACGGATGACACGCTGTCATTGGGCAACATTGAGTCGGCACGGGGTCGAATGATCCGGCGTGCCGGGGAATATGCAAAGGCGCTGGATCATTTCGATCGCGCCATTGCGATTTACTCTGAGGGAAATCCGAATCATCGCAATCTGGCCAGGGCTCTTGTGAATGCGGCGCACGTGAAGCGGCTTCTTGCGCTGCAACTGCGAAAAAAGATTGATGAGCGATCGCGCAAGCCAAATCAGGTGCGGGGAGCGAGTGGTGTGCCGTCGACTGGCCCTGCGAGCCTGCGCGCGCGGTACCAACAGCTATGCCAGGAGGCGATGGCGCAACTACAGCGGGCTCGGGAGATTTACAAGCTTCACGGCCACTCTGGCGGGCTTGGGGCGGTGATCGTCAACTCGGGATACCTGCATCTGGATGGAGGCGACATTGACCGCGCAGCGCGCGAAGCGTTGGAGGCTTATCGAATTGGGCATGAGAAGAACGACCAGATTCTGATGGCGCGGGCACGCGTTTTGCAGACAGCTACGGAGAACGCCAGGATTGAAGAACAAATGGGCGAAGACGTGGACATCGCGCTCCATGCGAACCACGCGAAACAGTTCAGCGAAGAAGCTTTGGAATTGGCCAAGCATACGCAAAACCGGCGATTGCTTGCGGCGGCGTACATTGCGCGGGGCATGTCGGCGGGCAATGAATTCTTTCAGGAGTGGGATCTGGCCAAACGCTGCGCAAGCGAAGCGACCGAGCTGATTGGAGCCGGCGAAAACGATCACCTGCTCGATGATCTGGCTGCGCTGAAGTCGCACATCATGCAGGCGTCGGGCATCAACGACACGCTACGCGGATGGTCTGAGGGGATGGTGGGTGACAAGACTTTTCAGCAGGTGACTGAAGAATTTGCTGAAATCGTTATTCCGAAAGTCTGGCTGCGCGAAGACAGGAAAATATCCAGGGTGGCGCAGTGTCTTTCAATTTCTCCCAAGAAGGTGCGACGGATTCTTCGGAATGCGGGGTTTCTCGATACATTTGATGCGGCGTCGGGGCATTGATTGGCGCTTGTAGTTGTGCGTTAGCCCGACTTTGAAATCAAGGGCCAAGGCGAACGAGACGCCCTTGGGTTCATGGCGGCCCACCCTAGCCACAAAGACAAGGACGTGGCGAGGGTGGGGCACCTAAGCTGCATTGGGACTTCCGACCGTTTAAGCTTGGCCTTTTTCGACGCGGGAAGTTGAGTCGCTCAGGAGGCTTTTCTGGAGCCGCTCAAAAGCTCGACGCCGATGTCGGTGACGTTTCCTGGGGGGATCATCTTCAGGAACAACTCGCCTGTGGCGGGATCCTCGGGCTTGGGAATGTCAATCCTCTCCGATCCGCGCTCAAGAATCAGATGGTCTTCGGAATTGGAGATAATCTTCCACCGTTCAGGCATAAATCCCCCGAGACTAAAGCCGCGATCATTGTACGACCGGTCGCAATGGTCTGGAAACCTGGCTGCGCCGTCGCATGTCCCCGCAGGACTCAGATGCGGGTGCCTTGCGATGCGTTGTCGAGAGATTCGAGTATTTCGCGGGCTTCGCGGAGTTCAGGGGTGTTGGCTCCCTCAGTGAACCATGCATGAAGAGGCTCGAGAAGAGCGGCTGCTTCAGCGGACTGGCCATTTGTGCGGCGAAGTTTGGCGAGAGGGATTGCGGCGCGCAGCTCAAGCATTTTTGCCTGCTGGACCTGGGCGCGCTCAATGGCGCGGCGAAGGCTGGACTCACCGGCAGCGCGGGCACCTTGAGCGATCATGATTTCACCGCGCAGGCGATGGAGTTCAGGCTCGAACGCGCGCTCCTGGGCTGACTCGACGTAGGCCAAGCCGCGCGACAGAGCTGCGAGAGCGTCACCCGGACGACCGGCGCGCAACTGCGCCTCAGCCATCATGAGGCAGAACTGGGTGGTCATGAGATCGGAGCCGGTGAGGCGATAGCTCTCGAGTCCGGCCTTCATTTCGGCGATGCCGGCCTCCGATTGGCCGTTCATGGCCTGCGCCCAACCGCGATAGATGCGCCCCTGCGCGGCCCAGAGCAGGTAGCCGCCGTCGGTGGCGAGGTCAAAAAGCTGCTCCGCGGTGCGCTCCACGGTGGCGTAGTCGTGGCGGGCGTAATGAAGCATGAGGATATTTCCAAGCCCGTACGCGGTAGCGGCAGGAATGGCGAGCGCCTCAATCACTGACCAGGAGTCAATATGCGCGTGCTCTGCCTGTTCGGGGTAGCCCATGAACCATAGGCTCATGGCGAGGTAGTTACCGCATGCGAAGGAGAATGGGAGCTGAAAGATGGCGACGAGCTCAAGCTCCCGCTCAGGCGTATAGAGAGGCAGGGCCTTGGCGGCATGCTCGCGAGCCTTCGCGAATTCGCCATGGAAGTAGAGCGTGTATCCGGCCGCCTGGTGAGCGACGATGAGAAGGTTGGGGTAATTAGTGGCCAGCGCAAACTGCTCGACGGGTTTAACGGCTTCGAGGGCCGGGCCGATGGTTCCACGGAGGAAGTAGACGGTCCAGAGGCCCCACATTGCTCCGAAGAAGCCATTGTGGTTGCCGAGCTTTTCGCAAAGGTCGCGGGCGCGAATGCATGCGGCTTCGGCCTCGCGCGATCCCCAGCCGATGGTCGACATGAGAGCGGTGGAGATGGCGAGCTGGGCTTCCATTTCGGACTTCAAGCGCCCTGGATCGTCTGCTGGAAGCGTTTCGAGGAGAGAGATGGCCTTTTGCAAGTAGGCGGTGCATTCGCGCAGGGCTGAGCGCTGCTGCGCCTGCTGGCCGGCTTTCATCCATCCGGCGATGGCTTCGGGAATTCGGCCCGCGCCTTCGAAATGGCGAGCGAGCAGTTCGGGCTTGGTCTCGGCCATGAGCGGGAAGCGGTTGATGAGAGCTTCAGCGATTTTGCCGTGGAAGTCCTGACGCGTGGTGCGGAGGAGTGAGCCGTAGGCTGCGTCTTGAATCAGGGCATGACGGAATGTGTAAGTGGAGCCGGGCGGGACACCGTTCTCGATGACGATCTCTAGCTCGACCAGGTGAAGCACGGCGGAGGCGAGAGCCTGCGTAGATTTGTCGAGTACGGTTTGCAGGAGCTCGAAGCTGCATTCGCGGCCGATTGTGGCTGCGAGTTGCGCGACGACCCTGTCCGCGCCGAGGCGGTCGATGCGGCCCATGAGCGAATCCTGCACCGTGGCTGGGATCAGGCCGGGAGGCAGCGGTCCGGTGAGCTCGAAGCGGTCGGCAAGCTCACGCAGGATTCCAGCATCAATGACGGTGCGGGTTACTGCTTCGACGAAGAGCGGAATGCCGCCGGTGCGGGCGACGAGCTCTTCGAGCAGTGCGGGCGGCAGGGGCTTGGGGCCGACCACGCGCGCAACGAGGGCTCGTGTGTCTTCGGGCGCCAGGGCTTCGACGCGGACTCGGCGGCAGCGCGGATGGTCGAGCCAGGGCGCGGTAAATTCGGGGCGGGCTGTGCCGACCATCAAGACGGATTGATTGGCCTGGCGTTCGAAGATCTGGGCCAGCAGGTCAAGCGTGGAAGGATCGGCCCAGTGCAGGTCTTCGACAAGAAGCAAAACGGGCGAGGCATCAACGGAGTGAATCAAAAGCTCGGCTACGATTTCGATTGTCCATTGCAGAGCCCTCGCCGCGGGCAATTCGACATCGGGGTAGCGCTCAGTTGTGGGCACGGAGAAAAGACCGCCGAGGGCAACCGCAGCCTGCTCGAGAGGAACGCCGCGTCCAACGGCGAACTGCTCAAGAAGGTCGAGTTTCTCGGTCGGGGACATGGTTTCTTCGATGCCCACGCGGCGCTCGATCATCTCGATGATGGGGAAGAGGGGATTGTTGAGTTGATAGGGCGAACACTGCGCTTCAAAAGCTTCGTGAACTCGGTCGCCGGCTTGCTGAATGGCGGCTTCGAGCAGGCGGGATTTTCCGATGCCGGCCTGGCCTTGAAGAATGAGAGTGCAGCCGCGTCCATCGCAGGCTTCAGCCCAGGCGGTGCGGATGGATTTGAGTTCACGATCGCGCCCGACAAAGGATGTGAGTCCCTGCGCGCTGGTCATGGCCTGGAAGCGGCTGGTGGTTCTGCTCTTGCCGATGACCCGGAAGACCTGCATGGGGCGCGAGAGGCCCTTGAGCGTTTTTGAGCCGAGGTCTTCAAGCGCGAATTGGCCGGCGAGCAGCGCGCGCGTGGCTTCGCTGATGACGATGGCTCCGGGCTGCGCTTCGGATTGGAGTCGCGCGGCTACGTTAGGGGTTTCACCGAGCGCGAGCTGCTCGCGACGGCCGCCGGCGCCGACGTCGCCGACGACGACCAGGCCGGTGTGTATGCCGATGCGGACAAGAGGGCGATTTGCGTCTGGGGCGCGATTTGGATCTGGCCCTGGGCCGGCGATGCGTGCCGTGATTTCGAGTGCGGCGCGCACGGCGCGGGAGGCATCGTCCTCATGCGCGGCGGGATAGCCGAAGTATGCCAGCACGCCATCGCCGAGAAACTGCGCAACGTGGCCTTCGTAGCGATTGACGATCTCAACGCAATCGGATTGGTACTTGGCGAAGAGGACGCGCAAATCTTCGGGATCGAGCTTTTCAGCGAGAGCTGTGGAGCCTGCGATGTCGGCAAAGAATACTGTGAGGTTGCGGCGTTCCGCGGCGGGACCTTGTGCTGCGGCCGCGGTCCCTGGTGTTGCGGTCAGGGCGCGTCCGCAGCTGGCGCATTTTTGGGCGTCGCGGGCATTGCGGTGAGCGCAATGAGGGCAGGGAACGCCCATCGGCGCACCACATTCGGAACAGAACTTTACACTCGCGGAGTTTTCCGTTCCACAGCCGGGACACTTCATATGTTTTCGATCCGAGCGGCCTGGGGGGGGACCGTTTTCTTTTCGTTACTATAACATGCGGGTTGCGGAAGTCCGGAGAGAGTGCCCGGGCCTAAAGGCCAGCCCACTTGCCGCGCTCTTCAGGGGCATGAGTGCCCCTGCTCCCTCCAATGAAAAATGGAGATTGTTTCACCGAAGGCAAATGGAAGCCGCTGCGGTCAAGCTTTTCTGGCGGCAAATAACGGCGGGTAGGGCAGGCTTAGACGCCATGGTGCTCTGAGTTCGTAGGAGCCTAGCACGGATGTGTCGATGCCTTTGGAGTAGCCGGTGGCGGGGTAGCGACCGCCTGAATAGCCGGGAACGTATTCGACGTCCACTTCGAGGGAGGTTTCGAGCGGACGGACAGTGGCTGTCTGCCAGTCTTTGTCAAAATCGGAAAGGATGAAGAAAGGACCCATGGCGGCGGGGAGCATGGAGATGATGGGCTGGGTGAGCATCTGGCGGACGGGCTCGAAGTGTTCCACCTCCGCGATGGGCCGGAATGGCTGTCTGCCAGGATTCTTCCAGGAGAGTGAGGTCAGGCGCTGGCCGGTAATGGTGCTTACCGTATAGCTTGTGGCCGTGACATTGACCGAGCCCATCTCCTTGGCGAAGCCCCAAAAGAAGAGTCCGCCGATCGTCGCCCAGAAGTTGTCAAGATAAAGCTTGGGCATGAAATAGTAGGGGCCTGGGGCTCCGGGAGTGATGGAGCCTTTGGAAATGTAAGCGAACGGGACGCCGACGCTGTGCTCGCGATAGGTCATGTTGGGCAGCAGAGTGGGAATCGACATCTGCGCACGGAACATGTCATGAAAAAAAAGGATGACAGGGTGCGTGCCGGCCGGAGTCACCTTCTGGTCGCCGAGTTCGAGGCCTGCGGGAAGCAGATCGAGGACTCGCGCGGTGGGCAGTGCGAGCGTTACGCCGCGCATGGTTCCGTTGCCGTTGAGATTGATGGCGGCTAAGGGATTGGCAGGAGTCATCGTGCTACCTCGCAAGCAAACAGGGATGGGGAATTGCCGGGGTGTGAGCCATGCGCATTTTCGTTCTCGGAGCTACTGGTCATTTGGGACAGGCTGTTGTGCGCCACGCGTTGGCGCGCGGTTACAAGGTGACAGCAGCCACGCGGCAGGCCGATCCCCCAGCCTTGCGCGGACTTAGGGTAAGGATAGTACAGGTTAACGGCGAATGCAGCAGATTGAGAGAAGTTTCTGCCCGGCACGATGTACTTGTTGATGCTGCTGCGCCGTATCCGCTGGAGCCGTGCTTGATGGGCAGCGCTTCATGGCGCGCGGCGGTGGAAGCAGCAGTCTCGCGGACGACGCGAGTGGTTGAGGCGGCGCAATTGAACGGGGCTCGGCTGGCGTTTATCAGCTCATTTACAACGCTGCCGCGCCAGGAATCGGCAATGGCTGCGATGGAGAGCGCATGGCGGAGGTCGGTATTTCCATACTTTGAAGCCAAGGCTGCGATGGAGCGAGTTGTGGTGGAAGCTGCGCGTGAAGGGCTGCCGGCGGTGATCGTGAATCCGGCTGCTTGCCTGGGGCCGTGGGAGTTTCGGGGAGAGAACTCGAGCCTGGTGCGGCTGGTGCTGGCGCGCCGGTTGCCGTTGATGATGGACAGGACATTGAGCGTGATCGATGTGCGCGATGTGGCGTCGGCGATTGATGCAGCACTAAAACGGGAATTGTTCGGACGGCCCATTTCGCTGGCCGGGCACAACCTGACGCTCGTTGAACTGGCTCGGCAAATCCTGGAGCTGGATGGAAGGGGTGGCTCCCCCATTGCAGTGAATGCGAGCGTGGCGTCGATGGCGGCATTCTGGACTGCTCTTTCGTATGCTGCGTGGAACCAGGCGACACCCGATCCGTGGCGAGCTGTTCCGATTGCGGCGGACGGTTTCGCGATGGATCCTTCGCCGGAGCAAATCTCGCTGGGGCTCAAGTTTTTTTCCTTGCACGAGACGCTGCGCGACGCGGTTTGCTTCCACCTGAATTGGTGGCCGGCTTAAGCGTGGCCAGCCGTGGAACGCGGTATTCGACATCTCTTCCGTAGTACCATTTCTCGTCCCATGAAAGCGACAGGGGAAGCAGTTCGTTGGCGCGGCTGCCCACAGAATCGCGACGGATGCAGAAGTCGGGCTTCTGGTAACCGCGGGAGAGCTTGTTCAGGAATGCTTCCTTCTGTGCATCGCAGAGGCTGCGGGCGAGTTCAACCATGTGGCGGAACTCTTCAGATTGCTGCTTGGCCCAGGTCATCCACTCTCTGCTTTGCCGCACGGCCTGGTCAGGCATGGGCTTGACATCGAATTCCTTGATCATGGTCTGGAGACGAGCTTGATTGGCACGCACGCTGGCATCGAGATTATTGGATGCGGATGGCTCGCCCTGGATTGCGAGACCGCTGATGTCGGTGAGAACACGAAGCAAAGTGTGGCCCACGCCGGCGAGCTGACTGTCAGTGGGGGCCTTCTTTCCGAGGTCGGTGTAGGTGCGTTGGAAATCAGGCTGGTCGAGAATAATGGCGGCAGCGAGCGCTTTGACGCACGTATCCATTTCCAGCCGCAGCCGTGTGAACTGTTCCTGCGCGAGGATGATGGCTTCAATCTGGCAGCGCCAGCGGTCGGCACTGTTGGGGGGACGCTCCTTGACGAGACTCGCGATGACGGCGGGAATGTCTTTTACATATTTATTGATGTCCCGCAGCGGGCTGGCAACGGCGCCTGGGCTCGCCGCGAGCTCGTTGTTTACCTGGCGGAAGAGAACCGACTCGGCGAATGCTGTTGTTTTTCCGCTGACTGGCAACGCGCTGAAGGCCGTGACAAGCTGCCTGCGGCCGGCGCGCCATTTGGTATTGGGGTCGATATTGCCCCACTCGCGCGAGAGGACCGACTCGATGACCGTCTGTGCGTCGATTTGGCTCAAAGCGCTGCGGGCTTCGGCTTTGCTGAAGTCCAGCAACTTTTTCTCCTCGCGTTCGTCAGGTGTCATGCTGAGCCTTTGAGAGGCCTGAAGCATGATGGCGCTCATGCGGCAGGGGTCCATCTCGTCCTGAAGCTTCTCGGCCTCGAAGTCGACGGTAATGTGCGGGGCTTTCTTTTCGTCGCTGAGCAGTGTTTTGAAAGCGAGCTCGCTGTCGATGTGCCACTCCACGCCATTGTCGCGCCAGGTGAGGCGCTCGGCCAAAGGCTCATGAAGTGCGGCGCGGATGTAGAAAGGCCGAACAGGCTGAAGAGTGCTGATGATTCCGGATGAGCTGGCCGGAAGTCTGGTGGCTACGAGTCCAAGTGTGCCGACAATATCGAGGCTTGGGTAGTCGTGAATTTGCACGACCAGGGTGTCTTCAATCTCCGCCAGGTCGTAGAGCTCCGTGATGAGGCGAGGGACGCGAACCAGGGATTGATAGCAGGCCTTGTCAGGGTCGGCAACATCGCGGAACTGCTTGAGAGAGTAGGCAGTGACGGGCGTCTGGTTACCGAGAATCTCGAGAGCCAGAGCGCGGCCGATCTTGAGGGCATTGGGCACCTTGGCTTTCAGATCTTTCTTCTCCAGCAGTTCGGCGCGCAGGCTCTCGGACCATCTCCACGCTTGATCGGGCCCGGTGCCCAGGCCAGCATTCGGATCGCCCTGGCCGATCTCGATGATGGGCTGGATCGTGGCCTTCTGGGCCTGGCCAAATGCGGACCACACTTCAGTATCGAGACGCAGGAGGGATTGCTGTGGATCGGTGGTCGCGTCTACCTGATCGCTCATCCAGACGCTGTCAGGGCAGGTGAAGTTGGCCACTGTGGCCTGGAATCCTTGCACCTCGAAGCGGGCGATGGCGGCGACGCAGTTATCAACGAAGCTGAAAGCGGGAATGAGGCCGATGCCTGCGATGTGCCAATTTCCATCTTTGCCTTTTCGCTGAAACTCGACCGGGATCATGAAAGAGAGCTGATACTTGGTCCAGTTGCCGACGTTGTTGGTGTCGGAGACAACGGAACCAAAGCTGGTAGCCATGAGGTAAACGTAGGCCAGATCTTCACCTGTGCCGGCTTTCTCGTCGTCAACATCGTCGCCGGGCAAATCGACGGGCGGCCGGCGCGACCAGACTTGGAATCGTATCTCCTCTTTTTTGCCCTTGGCGTCCTTCATGGGGTTTTCGAGGGGTTTATTGATGTAGTCGTCGATGTAGGTTTTCAGTTTTTTGCGCTCTGCCAGCAGAGGCAGCACGCGCACGGTGGTGTCGGGAAACTCGAATGGGCCCGCGATTTCGTCGATGGCGGTGGTGACGGTGTTGTTGAACATTGGCGCTTCGGCCGGGCTTGCCGGCGGTTGCGGATCAAAGGCGATGCCGGTTGGATCTTTCCAGATGCCGTCATTGATTCGCCAGGCCAGGTTGACGCCCGAGTCATATTTGATATCGACGTTAATCCAGAAGGGGACTACCGGCTTCAGCTCGTTTACATTGCACAGCGGGCCTTCCCACTGACGATGGACTTCCAGACCCAGGGTGCGGACGATGGGCAGCGAGGGAAAGTCGTAAAGCTTGATGGAGTGGCCGCCGCTGAGATCACCGAGCATGGTTCCGTATTCGCCCAGCAGGCCGCCGCCGTTGAAAGCTTTGGTCTCCATGCAGCCATTGGTGAGGGCCTGGTAACAGATCTGCGTCGGCTCATTGGAGCGGCGAAACTGCTTGAGGTTGATTGAATTCTGAACGAAGCCCTTGCCGCCGGGGGAAAACCAGGGCATCATGCGCGCGAGCATGGATTGAAGGATGCCCGGGTCGGTGGGATTGACCGACGAGATGCGCATGGACTGAGCAAGCCAGGTGGCGTCACGGCTGAAGCCTGCAGCGGCCTGGGCCAGGTTGGAGACCATGCTCCATGGCAAGGCTGCGCCAGTGGGGTCAAAGGGCATCTGCAAACCGGAAGCGGCTGCCCGCTCAATCTCAAGGAAGACGCAGGACTGCATGCTTTGGCCGGCATAGGGCTGCGGAAAAACATCGGTAGCGATGCTGGCAAGAGTGATGGGCGCGTTGGGATTGCTGATCCAGGCGCTCGGGTTTTGCTCAATGGTAGCAAGAACCTTGGGGAATCCGTAGACGGTGCGCCCCAGCGGCACTGAGAAGCTGTCGTCGACAAAAACATACGGGGTCAGCACCGCCCAGTCGTGAAAAACCCACTGGCCATCGACAAGCGTGTACCACTCGACGGGGATCATGAAGAAGACTTCAATCTGCGCAAACCAGCCGATGCGGGCGACGGCTTCGGCGACCTGGCCGTAGTCCAGCACCATCATGAAGACGTAGGGCATGGGAGCGCGGAAGTAGCCTGCCTGCGGGGGGATGAAGTTGGCCAGGCCGTCGCAGACGCGCTGCAGTGTGTCGAGTTGCGCGCGCAGTGGAAAGACGCGGGCCGACATGCCATTGAATAGAAAAGGAGGCTTGATGGGCAGCGCATTGTCTGTCAGCAGCGGCAACGAGTTGGTGAACTCGTGGGCTGTCTTGGGCCGATCTCCCATAGTCAGTTCCTCTCGATTACCCATGCGGGGAGAGCTTCAAGGAAGCGCTTGTCGCGCGAGTCCGGAAGATATCCGTAAAGGTGGTTGAACTCGTATTTCGCAGCGCCGGCAAGGCCATGCGCGACCTCGCGGGCATAGTCTATCGAACCATAATGGTCCATCCGCTCGCGCACCCACTCGACGTCGCGATCGTTGCGGGCTTCTCTTGGCTCCCCCAGCATCTTGCTTATGCGTTTGCGTTCCGCCGGAGCAGAATTATCGAGTAGGTGAATGAGCATGAGCGTGCGTTTGCCTTCACGAATGTCACCACCGAGTTCCTTGCCATAGGCTTCGGCGTCGCCGACGAGGTTAAGCAGGTCGTCCTGAATTTGAAAGGCTGCACCTAGAAAAAATCCGAAGCGGATGCAGCGGTCGAGGCCGTTGGCGTTTCCAGTTCCGATGAGGAGGCCTACGCGGCTGGGATGAATGGTGGCCAGCCAGCAGGTTTTTTTGAGGACCATTTCGAGGTAGTCCTTCTCGCAGACGGTGTTGACGTTGTCGCGCCTCCAGCCGAGTTCAAAGGCCTGGCCTTCAGCGGATTCGCGCGCCATGCGCTCGGTCTCTTCAAGGATGCGCAGCGATAATTCCGCGCCGAGGACGTTTCGGTTGTCGAGCAAGGGTCGCAAGGCCAGCAGGCAAAGCATGTCGCCGACATTGATTGCGATTGGCACGCCCTGCGAAATGTGCATCGCAGGCTTGCCGCGGCGCTGTTCGCTCTCGTCCTCAATATCGTCATGGATGAGCATGGCGTTGTGGAGCATCTCGATCGAAACCGCGGTGCGCAGAGCGAGTTCCATGGGAGTGCCGAAGGCGCGGGCGGTGGCGATGCACAGGCTGGGGCGAAAGGAGCGGCCTCCGCGGCGGGGATATTCACCGGCCAGATCGTAGAGGTAGCGGCGCGGCTCCGCGGTGGGCAGATACTGGAAGAGCAACGCACGGGTTGCGTCGCCATACTCGCGCAACACGGTCGAGACCAGGTTTCCTTCAGGCGTATTCATAGGCACACTAGAGCGTGTTTCATAAATTGCAGCGAGAGCCTTGTTGGGGTTCCGCAGGGGCTAAAGCCCAATGTCTTCCGGCCCGTTTTCGGCACGACTGAACAACTTGATGAAAAAGTCCGGACCTTCGGCGGAAATGAGGAATGCATACCTCGGGGGCTAAAGCCCACCCTCATTTTGCTGGCTTCACGCGGGGGTTAAAACCCCCGCCTCCCTCCGAATCGAGTTTTTCACGAAATTGTGAAGTAGTGCACTTACGCAAGACGGACTTATGAAGCGGGCCTTAGCTCGCTGAGCGCTCAGCTAATCACTACCGTTAGTTCTCCTGCGACTTGTCCATCTGCTTTTTTGCGGATGTACCCGTGATAGCGACCTGCCGGTTGCTTGTCTGCAACTCTGATGGACACCTGGACCACGCCGGACTCACGCGAGATTTCGGCGGCAGGGATGGGTGCGGCCTTTGATGCTTCGGCGCGCAAGGGTTCGGATGTGAGTCCGAGGAGATCGAGTCCGGGATAGAGATTGGTGGTGACCTCGACCGGGCGGGAAGATGAGATCTTCACGGAGACTTTGGGCGGTGTTGTGCCTTGCTGCGGGGCGAAAGGGTTCATCACTGCCGGCGGCCAGCCGCCCGGAGCAAAGGAGGTCAATGCCTGGCTCCAGACCCGCATGGCATACATCCATTGTTCGGTCATGGCCGCAAGCGGGTTGGCGGAGTTGAACGGATTGGCGGTGCTGGATGGAGGGGCGGAGTTGAATCCGCCGGGGCGCTCGTCGCTCATATTGCCTCTTCTGGTGGGATCGTTGAAAATGGTGCGGGCCGCATCCTGTCCGCGGCGCATGTATTCATCAATGAGAGCATAGGCGGTGCTCACGCCGTTCTCGAGTGCTCCGCAAACGGCAGTGCCTACGGCTTCAACCGGATTGCGCGGAGCGGCGCTGTCCTTGGGCGCACTCGGCGGGAGGGGTGGCGCGATGGGGTTCCGCACGGGGCCGGTTTGATCTGGCTTTGGCCGTTTGTTATGGGGAGAGCGGGGACTCATCAACACACCTCAAGGATGGTTATATCCTACAATTTCACAAATGCCCGGCTTTCCGGAAATTGCATGTGCGGCCAGCAGGCCGGAAATCACGGCGGATTCGATGCAGCCGGAGTCGAGGCCCGTGGCAGTCCAGTCGCCGGCAATGGTCAGATTGTCAAAGGTCATATCGAGCGGGGAGAGGCGATGCACGAGGCTTCCCGGCAAAGACTGAACGTAACGGTCTGTTGGATTGACGTTGGCGGACCAATATTGCGATTCAAATTGTTCGGGGCCGGGGCGGTTTGATCTGGCGCGTTTTGAGCCAGGCTTTGCAACTGGTTTGTCAGCGGAGGCGAGAATAGCCCAGCGGAACTTACCTTCCTGGACAGCTTTCGGCCACAGGGCTCCTGCGCCGGAGTTCAGAAATTGAATTGCGTTTGCGCGAACAATGTCTTTTTGCCGGCGATGGAACTGCTCGGTGACGGCGCTACCGTCTTTGGCGGTATCCGGGAGAACGCTGCAGAAGTAGGCGATGGAGCGGACTGGATGTTTCCTGAGTTCTTTGGGCCAGGATTCCTCGGGAATAAGATGGCTCATCTCCGCCCAGGTGTCGAAGGGCTCAACGAAGCCGGATAGATTGGGCGGCGGAAAATTCCAACCGAGTTCGGCGGTGCTTTCGCGCATCCACAGCTGGAAGGCTTGCGTCGGAACAGTCTTGCCGTGGTGAACCATCTGCTGCCAGCGCGGTGCGCGATCAATGAGTTCGCCTGCGACATCCGGCAAGGCTCCGATGCTGACGCCGAGAACGACGAAATCGAAGTCGTGGCCGACCTTCAGTTTTTTGACGCCAGCACGGCGTGTATCCCAGGCGGACTCGAAGGCTCGGCCGGTGCGGGCCATGGCGCTTCCGTTGACAAGCTGGGAGTAGTGCGGCTTTGAGGGCCAACTGGGCAGATTGTGGACATCGACCAATGGCTCGTATTCGCGACCGCCAGCAATGTGAGCTTGCAGGTCGAAGTCGAGGGTTTCGACATACGGAGGCTCATTGGACTCGGCAGAAGACAGGCCTACGTTGCGGAGGCGATGGAAGAACTCGAACCGGACGCCGCGATGTTTGAGCACCTGGTAGAGTGGGGCGAAAACGACATCGCCCATGCCGGCATTCATGCGCCAGAAGAGGGAACCGCGGTAGGTGAAGAACATGCGCATTGCTCCGCGCAGTGCGACGCCTGCCGCGAGGCGGGGCCTGTTGACGTCGCCGTCTTCGAATGCGAATACCAGGTCGTAAATGCCGCGCATGAAGCCGGAGGCCAGCGACTGCTCTGATGCGCCGTTCATGCGCAGCCACTCGCGCCAGTCGTAGTCGTTGATGGCGTCGAAGCCGCGCGGGTCGAGGGCCAGGCCGCCGCGAATCGAGCCCCGCAGAATGGCGAGAATGATGTCGATGACCTGCCAGACGCGGCGCACCTCGCGGTCTTCTTCAACCAGAGTTTCGAGGCGGCGACGCGATGCGACCGAGAGACTCTCCAGAAGCTGTGCAATCGGAGATCCGATGCCGCTGAAGACCTGCGGAAGCAGAAGATCGGCGGCCTGGCGCAGAAGCTGGCTGGCTTCAATGATGGCGGCGGTGGTGGCGAGCTGGCCATATCGAAGCAGGGCGCTGATGGAGGAAAGAAGCGCCTCTGGCCCCATGGCCGAGGAGGCGGGTGCGGCCTCGGCCTTGGCATCATTTGAGGGCTTGGTCTCCATTGCGCCGGCAGAACGGACGAGTTCGACGACCAGCGTGACGGCTTGACGAAGATAGGCGTCCACCGTGAGCGGATCACCAGTGGTTGCATCGCCGGGCTCGCCATTGCCGGGCGGGAAGTGCGCCATCCAAAACTCCCAGCCATTCTGGGTGCGATCGGCGACGCCAACATCGGGAGCGGGGCTGAAGGCTTCGCGCCAAGTTGCAAAACGCGCGTTGGGAAAGTGCTGGTTGCGTTCGGCGTAGCACTCACGCATCAGGCGGAAAGCGTTTTCGTAGAAGCCGAGCCAGAGATGAAGGCCGTGTTCTTCGATGCGGCCGGCTACGCCACGGCCTGAGGCGCCTTTGCCGCCCAGCCGCCATCCCATCTGATAGACGGTGACCTGGTAGCGGCGGTTGTGTTCGGGGCGGGTGAGTTCAAATGCCGCGGTCAGGGCAGCGCAGCCGCCGCCGATGACTGCAATGCGAATCGGTTTTTCCGATGCAGCCATCAGCGCAGGCTCCCTGCGGACCAGGAGGCTGGGCGAGGGAGGTTGTCGGGCAGCCTGGTAGCCAAATCACCGACTGCATCGGCGATCTGACTTGGAACGAGTCCCTGTGCTGTGCTCAAATCGGCGCCACGCAGGTCGGCTCGCCGAAGGAATGTGGACGCGAGGCTGGCGTCACGCAGATCGGCCCCGGAAAGGTCGGCGGCGAAGAGATCGGCACCGTCGATTTTTGCCGAGCGAAGGGTTGAGCCGCGGAGGTTGGTCTTGCGCAGGATTGCGCTCTGGAGGATTGCGCCCTCAAGGTTGGCGCGTTGCAGATCGGAGTTCAGCAGGAAAGCCTGGTGGAGGTCAGCATGCGCAAGCTGGGCGTCGGCAAGAAGAGCGCCGTTGAGCATGACAACGCCGGGATTCTGGCCGCGAAATGCGTTCCATTGATCAGTGCCCGATTCGAGCAGATGGATGAGATTCTTCCCGCAAACCAAATTGCCCCCTTCGAATTCTTAGTTCGGGAAATAAATATACTCTGGGACCGTTCGAACATTATCGGGCAACGCAGTATGCGCGTCAAACTGATTTGCGGAAGCATTGAATGCGGCGATGAGGCTAGGCCTGGTGCGGCGTCAGGCCCAGACGGGAGATGAGCTGAACGAAAGCGGGCATGCCGTGCAACGCGGCATAGCGTGGATCGACATTGACCCACACGAGCTGGCGAATTCGCTTTTGAAATGAATCTTCGAGGTGGCTGATGGCGGCGTTGTGATCTCCGAGACCGACGTGGACCAGGGCTGCGCTCAGCGGAGAGACCCACGCATTTTGCCCCTGCTGATGCAGTTCCTCAAGTGTGGCGAGGGCCAGGTCGCGGTGGCCCATCCTGGCATGGCAGTAACCGATTTCAGCCAGTCCGGCGGGAATCTGCCCCATCACTTGCAGAGCATGCTGGAAACATGCGAGGGCTTCCTCGCCGCGGCCCTGCTCGAGGAGCACGCGCCCGAGGGACCAGTGCGCGTGGCCGAATTCGGGGTTTGCGAGGAGGGTTCCGCGCAGGGCCTCTTCGGCTTCATCCCAACGCCGCATCCTATAAAGACAGCCGCCGACGGCCGTATGCACGATGGGCGATAGAGGATCGAGGCGCAGAGCCTGGCGAAGCTCGCGCAAAGCTTCTTCGAGCCTGCCCCGCGGGGTGAGAAAGTCCAAACCGTAGTGGAAGTGCACGGAAGCGATGCCTGCACCTGCTGCTATGGCTCGATTGAACGTGTTGCCGGCTGCGGCCCAATCCCAATCCCAGCCTGCCTGCGTGATGGCGAGGTCGCAAAGCGCGGCGACGGAGTCTGGTTCCATCCGGAGCGCGGAGGCCAGGGCAGATCGCACGGCCGGCACGGCTTCAGATGCTGGCTCGAGTCCGTACCAATCAAGCCGCATGTGGGTTTCGGCGATTCCGATCAGGGCCGGAGCGAATGCGGGATCGACGGCTGCCGCGCGAAGGAACAATTCGAGTGCGCGACCGAAGGCCTCTGGCGTCTCCTGGTTGAATGCAAATCGCCCTTGCAGATAGAGATCGTAAGCCTGGGATGAGGGCGTCTTCCGCGCGGATTCGAGCCCAGGGAACCTCGCACCCAGTTGTATGCGCAGTTTTTCAAGCACGGCCGCGGTCAATTCATCCTGAAGCGCAAACAGATCGGTTACTTGCGCATCGAAGCGCTGCGACCAGACTTGATAGCCTTCGCTGGTCTGGCTTAATTGCATTGTCAGGCGAAGGCTGCTGCCGGAACGCCGAAGGCTGCCATGCACCAGAAGGCTGGCCCCCAGGCGATGGCCGATCTCGCGCACGTCCGGGGTGGTGCCTTTGCACTGGAACGAAGAGCTGCGCGAAACAACGCGCAGGCCTTCAATCTGCGTGAGGCCGTTGATCAACTCTTCTGCCAAGCCGTCGCAGATGTATTCGTTTTCCGGGTCGGGGCTGATATTGATCAATGGCAAAACTGCAATCGTGCGGTTATCTGGGGCCTCGGCCGGCGCGGCAGTGAGCGCGGACTTGCCCGATGCGGTGTTCAAGTCCGCCAGCATTTCGCGGATCGTCTGGTACCGGTCAGTTGCTTTTTTTGCGAGGGCGCGGTGTGCCACCGTCTCCAGCGTCGCGGGGATCTCCGGCCTCGTGTCGCGCATCGGTTGCGGGTCGAGCATCTGCATTGCGTGCAGCAGGGCCAAAGCGTTCACGCCGCGGAAGGGTAGCCTGCCGGTGAGCAGTTGATAGAGGATGACTCCGAATGAGAAGACGTCGGCGCGCTCGTCCACAGTTTCGCCGCGGGCCTGCTCCGGCGCCATGTAGCCCATGGTGCCCACGGTGAGACCGCCGAAGATGCTCATAGCTTTTGTCGCAGCATCGGGTGAGAATGGGCGCGAGACCGTGGCCAGTCCGAAGTCAAGAATCTTTATCTGTCCGTCATCACGTACGAGGATGTTTGCAGGCTTTAAATCGCGGTGGACCACGCCTGCCGCATGAGCCGCGGCGATGGCGTCGCCGATTACGGCGGCCATTGAAAGAGCACGGTCGATGGCCAGACCGCGATCGGGAATCAACTGCTGCAGCGGCCTTCCCTGAACGAATTCCATCACGATGCAGGTGGTTCCGCCGTGGAAAAGAATGTCGTATATGGTGACGATGCCGGGATGATTGAGCGAGGAAGTCAACTGCGCCTCGCGCAAGAGAGCCGCCTCAAGCACGGGACTGGTCGTTTTGGCGGGAATGATCTTGATGGCGACATTGCGTTCGAGGCGAGTGTCGCGCGCTTTGTAGACGATCCCCATGCCGCCAGACCCGATATGCTCATCAATCCGGTAAGGCCCAAGCAGTGCGCCGATGGGCAACTGCGCGGCGGCCATGGCATTTTCCGCGCGGTTTGGGGCGGTTCCGGGAATGGTGGTGGGGGAATCAGGAGGGAACTGCGTGATGCCAACTGGATCGGGAACCGCACCGGCAAGATTTGCTGAATCGGCGTTGAATATTTGTGTTTCCGGTTCCGGAGCTGCGCCGGAATCGACTGTAATGGCGGAGTTTTGTAACGAAGCAGGAAGCGCTTCCGGCTGCTCACGGGCAGCGGAAGGGAGGTCCCCGATTCGGGAACGTTCCGCAGGGGTCATATCGTTAGCATACAACCGCAATGCCGCTTTGTTGAGTCCCTACGAATAGGGCTTCGTACGAGATCGCCCATCCGTTTCGCGCGTTCATAATTATTTATTCGTGAGAACCGAACTTTCAGTGCCCCGAACGCCTCTCTCAATCATGCAGACCCGAATCCCAGTCAAGGAGAGTCCGACGCCCGACCAAACCCTGCTGGTCCTTCTTGCGCAATCGGGCGATCGGGTCGCACTGGAGGAGCTGCTCCGGGAGGCCTATGGGCCGCTGCGCCGCTACATCACACGGCTTGCCGGCGCCGACCTCGCCGACGATATTCTTCAAGAGACGGCGGTCCAGATCTTCCACAAGCTGCAGTTCCTGCGCGAGCCCGCCGTCTTCCGCCCCTGGACCTTCCGGATTGCTTCGCGTATTGCCTTCTCGCATCTTAAACACGCGCGACGCTGGCAGCCCCTTGATGACGCTCCGACTGAACACTTCACCACCATGCACCCCAGTCTTGGCGAGCCAACCGATGAGGCATTCTCGACCCTTCTCGACCATGTCTCGCCGGCCAGCCGGGCTGTGCTCCTGCTCCACTATCAGCACGACCTCTCGCTCGAAGAAAGTGCCGCAATTCTGGAGATTCCGATCGGCACCGCCAAATCACGCCTCCATTACGGAGTCAACACCCTTCGCAAACATCTCACTGCCGAAAGGAAACCAGCATGAGCCCCGAACACCAGCAGCCCAATTCCGAAAACGCCGGCGCGGAACTCGCCTTCGTTCAGCAAGCCCTCGCAGCTGCCGACAGGTCTGAACGCGTATCCCGTATCGTCGTCGGCGTACTCGCCATTCTCGCCGTCGTTGTCTTCATCTGGATGCATCTGCACATGTTCCCGCCAGAATCCCTCGGCGGACTTCTGCACTCGCTTCTTCGCGTCGACCTTTTCTTTCTGGTCGTCATGTTCGCCATCGCCATGTACCTTCGTCAGGTCATGAACAAGAACACTCGGACGATCCTTCGGGCGCTCGCGAACACCCGGCAACGCTGATTCGATCGCAGAAGAAAGGCGGGCCGCCGAGGCCCGCCTTTCTTTCGTTATCCAGCCAATGTACGAGGGTCGAATCGCGTGAATGCCTCCTCTTCGATTTGCAAATCGCAAATGCTCATAGATATCGCGTATGGCTTCGATGTGGATTGGACTGGCTCCTGCTGCTTGATCGCTCATGATGCGGTCGCGAGAGACGTACTGTATCCTTTGTCGGAAGGACATGTGGAGCCACCGCTGCTGTTGTGCCAGTTCGCATGAAAGGGATTGGACACAAAGGTGGGAAAGGTGGCGACGGGCAAACAACATGCGCCTGAAAAGAGTGTGAGTTTGGTGCACCGGATAGGACGAACGATATGGAAATCGAAAACTCGTTTTGGAATCGGCGAAATTTTTTGAAGGTGGGCGGGACCTCGGCGGCGGGGCTGGGCGTGGCGGGAACTGCGGCGGTCCCACTGCACGCGGGGCAGACGCCTGCTGCGCAAGCGGCAACGCCGCCGGATACGCCCTATCCGAAGCTCTCAATCATCACGCCGTACTCGCCGCAGAAGCTGGCGTTTGCAGCGCAGGCGGGTTACGAAGGCGTCGTGGTTACGCCGGGCGAAGACTTCAATCCGAAGTTGAGCGACAGCGCGATAGATCAGATTCTGGCCACGGCGCGCAACGCGGGCATTCGCATTGTGAGCATCGAGTACTTCGAACCGAACCATACGCACCCTGATGCGGGCAAGCGCGCGGCGGCGCAGGCAGATTTTATTCGCGCGCTGGAGTTTGGCCATCGCCTGGGCTGCAAGTTTGTGGGCACCTTCAGCGGCGGGCAGCCAGGCGTGAAGATGGCGGATCAGGCGGCGGCTTTTGCCGATGTATTCAACGAAAAATATCTGCCGGTCTGCGAGAAGCTCGATATCGGGATGGGATGGGAAAATCATCCCAACGAGCGTAATTTTGCGAATACTCCGGCGGCGATGCAGGCTGTTTTCGACCGCGTGCCGAGCAAGCGGCTGGGGCTGGAATTCGATCCCTCGCATTTTGTGCGGCTGTTTATTGACCCGGTCGCCGTGGCGTGGCATTTCAAAGACCGCATTCACGCGGTGCATGCCAAGGATACGGAAATCACTCAGCCGGTGCTGCAGCAGGTGGGCATTGCGGGGCAGGGATGGTGGCGTTACCGGATTCCGGGGCAGGGTATTGTGAACTGGCCGGCGTTTCTTACGGTGCTGCTGCAGATCGGCTTCAATGGCGGCATCGCGGTGGAGCACGAAGACGAGTTTTGGGATGCACCGGGCACGGCGAGCCTTGAGGATTTCCCGCAGCAGCGCAAAGATGGTTTCATTTTGGCGCGGCGTTTTCTGGGCCAGTATCTGCCTGGACGGCTGACGTAACCGCGGAGCGACGGAATTTCGGAGGCAATCGTGCATCTGGACTGCGGTTGGGATGCATCTGGCACCCCGGCGGATGTATCCTGTTGGGCATGGGGAATCAGTCGGAAAAAATATCTCAGTTGGATTCGCCGGGGTCGGTTTCGCCCTCCGGTGTGAACCGCCGCGCATTTATAAAAACGACTTCGCTGGCCGCCGGTGCGCTTGTGTTCGGTGTGCCGACGCTTTTGCGCGGGCAAAATCTGAACAGCAAGCTGAACATCGCGTGCATTGGAATAGGCGGCAAAGGGCGGAGCGATACAGATGCCTGTTCGAGCGAAAACATTGTTGCGCTGTGCGACGTGGATTCGGGTTCGGAGGCTTACGCGGCGCAGACCCAAAAATATCCGAGCGCGAAGTTCTTCAAAGATTTCCGCCAGATGCTGGATCAGATGGGCAGCGGGATCGATGGTGTCACGGTTTCAACGCCAGATCACATGCACGCGATTATTGCGTCGGCGGCGATGCAGATGCATAAGGCCGTCTATTGTCAGAAGCCGCTGACGCAGACGATCTATGAAGCGCGCTATCTGCGAAAAATGGCTAAAGATAAAAAGGTCGTCACGCAGATGGGCAACCAGGGCAGCGCTGCGGCGGGGTTGCGGCGCGCGGTCGAGACGATTCAGGACGGGCTCATCGGGCAGGTGCACCAGGTGCACGTGTGGACGAATCGTCCGATCTGGCCGCAGGGTATGGATCGTCCGGCGGGAGAAGATCCGATTCCTGAAACTTTGGATTGGGACAAGTGGATTGGGCCAGCGCAGATGCGGCCTTTCAAGGGGCGTCGCGATCCAAGCGATCGAGATGGAATCTACGAGCCATTTTCGTGGCGCGGCTGGCAGGAATTCGGAACCGGCGCGCTCGGCGATATGGCGTGCCATACGGTCAATATGCCGTTCCGCGCTTTGGACCTTGGCTACCCGACGGAGATTGAGGCGATGCCTCTGGGACAAATGAACAAGGAGTCTTATCCCATCGGTTCGAAAATTCGCTATCAGTTTCCGGCCCGGAAGGCTTCTATTTCCGTTGCTCAACCGCACCTCTTCCACCATCACAGGAAGATTGAGCAGGACGCGGTGACACTGTGGTGGTATGACGGCGGCCAGCCCGACGCGACAGCACGAGGCGGCCATGACCATACCAACAAGCCGCCGGCAGAGGTCACGGCTGACATTATTGCGCTGCGCGGTGAGGTTCCCGACAGCGGTTGCCTGGTGATTGGCGATGGCGGCTCGATTTTTTCACCGGACGATTACGGAACCAGCTTTTTTGTGAAGCTGAAAGACGATCAGAAATACATCCACTATCTCAAGCATCCGGCGATGGCGCAGTTTGCTGAACGCATTCCGCGCAATCCTCATGGAAAAGACAACAATCTAAGCCACACGCTGGAATGGCTCACGGCCATCAAGGAAAACAAGCCGGAAGACTGCTTCTCGCGTTTTGAGATCACCTCGCGCCTTACAGAAATCATGTTGCTGGGCTGCGTGTCACTCCGTGCGGGCAAGAAAATCGAGTGGGACGGGCCGAAGATGGTTGCCAAAAATTGCCCGGAAGCCGCGCCATTCATCAAGCGTGAAAACCGTTCCGGCTGGACTCTCTCCTGATTCAAGTGCGCGAACCAATCAGACTCGTCGGGGTTTCATCCTAAAGGCAGACTCTGCACTCGTTGGATTATTAATCAGCATCGTAACAACGAACTCATTTGCAGTTCCGTCTTATTCCTGAGCGGGGTGAAGCGATGCAGACTTTCATTCGAGATGTCTTCTACGCAACGCGCAACCTGCGCAGGGCTCCCGGATTTACAGCAACGGTTGTAGTGACGCTGGCCCTCGGAGTGGGTGCTACCGCAGCAATCTTTAGCTGCGTGTACGCGCTACTGCTGCAGTCGCTGCCATTTGCAGATGCGGGGCGCATTATTGCATTGTCCGAAACTCACCCGCAGATTACGGGCGGGATCGAAGCCACTTATCCCGACTACGAAGACTGGAAGGCGCAACAGCGTAGTTTCACGCAGATCGCCGCCTACTCAACACTCAATCCAGAAACGGTTTCGCTGGTTACCGATGGGCATGCGGAGCAGGTGCATCGCGTGCTTGCCTCCGGCAACTTCTTCCCGCTGCTGGGGATCAATCCGATGATCGGGCGCGTAATTGGCGAGCAGGACGACAAGCCGGAAAGCGATCATGTGGCTTTGCTGAGCGCATCGGCATGGGAGCGCTACTTTGGAAGGGACCCGGGTGTGGTGGGGCGCAGCGTCAGCCTGAATGGGACAGCTTTCACGATCATTGGCGTTCTGCCGTTTGGCGCTGCCTATCCTTCAGAGGGGGAAGTCTGGCTGCCACTCTCGCTGCTGGACCAGGAGACCCGTGAGTCGCGGGTGTGGCATTCGGTCAGGGTTCTTGCCCGGCTGCGCCGAGGTGTGGGGTTGACGGAAGCAAGAGCCGATATGCAGACGATTTCGGCGCGACTGGCGACTGCGTATCCGGCCACCAACCGCAATGTCGGCGCGTTGCTTAAGCCGTTGCGCGAGGAACTGGTGGGAAGGCTGCGACCTGCGATGCTGAGCCTGCTTGGGGCTGTCTTTCTGGTGCTGCTGATTGCATGTGCGAATGTCGCCAATCTGCTGATGGTGAGGGCCACGGCACAGCGGCGCGAAATTGCCGTTCGCCAGGCGCTTGGCGCTGGTCGAGCACAAATCTTTTCTCAGTTTCTCGCCCAGGCGGTTGTCCTCTGCCTGCTGGGAGGGGCACTCGGAATCGCGTTGGCGGCCGGAGTTTTACCGCTGTTGCGCGTGGCTCTTGCTCACACTGCATCGCTTGATCCAGCAATGATCCGATCCATCGGTCTCAACATGCCTGTATTGCTGTTCGCGTTGCTTACCTGCTCGGTGACCGCGATCGTGTTCAGCTTATTCCCGCTGGTGAACCGCTCGCCGCGCCTGACCGAGACGCTGCGTGCAGGAGAGCGCGGGAACACCGGAAGCCGAAGCAGAAAGCGCGATGCTCTGGTTGCCGGAGAGATCGCGATCGCGGTTGTGGTGCTTTTTGTGAGCTCGCTTGTGATGCGAAGCTTTCAGAAACTACTGGCAGTTGACCCTGGCTTCAGGACCGACCATCTGTTCAGTGCCGAAATCGCGCTCGCGGAGCCGAAGTACGGCGATGACAGCCCGATAACGAATCATTTCTTTGAGCAGCTTCTCGACAACATTGCGCGATCCCCGGGGGTTTCGTCTGCCGCAACCACGAGCATCGTACCGCTGAGGCCGTCCCAGGTAATGACGCGGTTCCTGATTGAAGGCGCGCCTCCTACGGCGCCGGGGACATTTCCCGCCGCGCAAATTCGGTACGTGAGTCCCGGCTTCTTTCACACCTTCGGTCTTGCTCTGCAAAGTGGCAGGATCTTTGAGCAGAAAGACATTGAAAACGGCGTCCAGGAATTTGTCGTCAACGCCGCGTTTGCAAGGCGATACCTGGGCGGCCGGAACGCGTTGGGCGCCAATATTCTTCTCGGGGTGCTGAGTCCGCATCCGGAGAGGATTCCGGTGATTGGTGTGGTCTCGGACGCGCATGACCTTGGGGTGGAAAGCGACGTGCAACCGGAGATCTATCTTCCAGGATTCGGCCTGCACGCGGTTCTTCTCGTGCGTACCTTCACAGACCCTGCGAGCGCAGAGCCAATGGTAAGGAGCGCGGTGCACATGCTGGACCCCGACCAGCCCATCTACCATGCACAGACTGTCGATGAGCTTGTGACGAACTCCATGGCGCGGCAGAAAATGACGGCTATGCTGCTCGGCATTTTCTCATTTGTGGCACTGGCATTGGCGGCAATCGGCATCTACGGTGTCCTTTCCTATTCCGTTGCACAGCGTGCGCAAGAGATTGGCGTGAGGATGGCGGTAGGCGCCACCCGCGCGCATATCCTGCGTCTGGTCGTATCGCAGGCCGCTCAATTCACCGGACTGGGACTTGCCGCGGGTGTTGGCACGGCACTTGTTTGTGCTCGCATTATCTCTGGCTTGCTCTTTCAGACCGGCACGGCTGACCTTCCCGCTGCCTGTGTTGCGATCGGGTCTCTTGCGTTAGCCACGGCTATGGCAGCGATCATTCCGGCAATCCGCGCGGCTTCCGTCAATCCGATTGAAGCACTCAGAGCGGAGTGAGAGCTGATTTCGATGACCGTGAAGAAGCCGCTTGGGTGAACGCAGTGGTTCACCCGTGCTTGTGTAGAAATACAAATCCGGCGAAAAAAATAGAGATCGGCAGTGGCCGGATTATAGAATCCGAGCAGCGTGAGGCGGCCGGCAGCGCCTTGCATCGGCCAGAGGGAGGGAAGACTTTGTTCCAGGTGCGCCAGCGCGGTTGTTTCTCAATTCTGTGTTTTCTCGTGTCAGCGTCCTGCGTTCTTGCGCAGGCTCCGGCCACATCCGGCACGTTCGTGCTGCACAAATTCGCCAAGGCAATCGGCAAGGAAACCTATTCGATAGAGACCAAGGGCGAAACCTATACCTTGACATCTCATTTTTTGTTTACGGACCGCGGCGAAAAAGTGCCGCTTGAAACCTCATTCGTCGCCAACGCGGCCGACGGCACTCCCATCTCGTACAGCGCAAAGGGGCAGTCTTCCCGGATGGCAGAGATGAATGACTCGCTCACCGTGAGCGGCGCCTCACTCTCGATTGTGCGCAGCGGAAAAGAGCAGACGAAGTCGCCTTCGGGCTTGTGGTTTATTACTGACGGCTATTCGCCCGTCGCCATGCAGGAGCAGATGATGCGCTGGTGGATCGGGCACTCCAAACCTGGCCAATTCAGGATTTATCCGTCCGATGCAACGGTGCATATTGAGCCAGCGGAAACGCTTGTGGTCAATGGCGGTACGGGAAATGTCAACGCTCACGGCTATACCGTCGCCGGGCTCATATGGGGACAGGAGTCTCTGTGGATTGACGATGCCGCGAACCTGGTTGCACTGGTCAGCACCGACGCGGAATTCGACCACTTCGAAGCGGTGCGGGAGCCCTTCGAGTCGAGCCTGGGCAGTTTCATCTCGGCTGCTGTGCAATCGAATCTGGCTGCACTGGCCAGACTCAGTTCCGCCGCACGCACTCCGCCGGTGCGCAGGCTCGCCATTACCGGCGCTACGCTGGAGGACTCGACAGGCGCGCCTGCCATTCCGAATTCGGTCATCCTGATTGAAGACGGCCGTATCAAGGCTGCCGGCACGCGTTCCCAGGTCCGCATCCCCCGGGGCGCAACCATCGTGGA
>Ga0206878_10038_pt1 | contig 58491 bp, 35 predicted proteins | sample Alteio_BWOrgCont_8_FD_152621 | JGI IMG/M metagenome (GOLD analysis project Ga0206878, IMG submission 152621) | Enriched cells from forest soil in Barre Woods Harvard Forest LTER site, Petersham, Massachusetts, United States -... | ecosystem: Environmental > Terrestrial > Soil > Temperate forest >... | reverse complement strand
AAGTGATCAGGCTGGTGTTATTAATGCAGGCCCCGGAGGTATTTCACCAACGTCGTTCTTATTATTAGGGTCTTTGTGTTTATCGTCTTCCGCCAGTTCCATTATATACTGATGTTTTAGGTAATCGTAAAACGAATGTTTACTTACCAGTGTAGCTGCCAGGCTGGCTATGGTGCCCGCCAGCATGAGATGAAAAATAACATTGTGGCGATCCGTCATTTCGAGTACCAGTATGGCTGATGTAAATGGAGAACGTGTAACCCCTGTAAGAAAAGCTACCATACCTGCCAGTACCAACATATTTGTATTAGCGGCAGCAAGGTGCATAAGTCCTGCTATAAAGGATCCAATAGTGGCACCGGCACCCAGTGCAGGCGCAAAAATGCCACCCGCAGCTCCTGTACTAAATGCAATTATGGGCCCAATGATCCGGAGCAATGGCAATTGCCAGCCGGCATACTTATCACTTGTAAAAAGTATGTGTGTCATTTGTTCCTTGCCAGACCCTAATATACCTTCGTTTAAAAAGTAAGCAGTTAAACTGACTACTGCAGCACATCCTAGTACAAAAAGAATATCGGCATACCTGCCTTTCAGGTTTTTTTTCCAGGCCATAAGCATTAGTATCAGTTTGCTCATGTAAGCGCCTGCAAGACCAGCTATTATTGCCACAAAAGCAACGGCAAAGAAGATGTAGCCAGAAAGGTTATTTACATCAGGATAACCCAGGTAGAGGTAAGGACCGAGCAATGCCTGGGCAGTGAGCCCGGCAATAATTACAGCCGTAAAGATGGCAGTTTTGAAAAAGCTGATGTGTGTTTTTGCGAGTTCCTCTACGGCAAAAACAATACCGCCCAAGGGAGTATTAAAAGCTGCGGCCAGACCCGCAGCAGCACCGGTCAGTATCATATTCCTTTTAGATACTTTGGGCCAGGAAGCTGGTAGCCATTCATTGATCTTTCTAAATACAGTTCCCGCTATTTGTATGGTTGGTCCCTCACGACCAACGGCCCCGCCACCAAAGATCATAAGCATACTGGACATTACCTTAATGACAATGACCTTAATATTGAGCAGCTTTTTTACCTTTTCGTTTTCTTTTGGATTTGCCAGTTCTATAGCTGCCATAACCTGCGGTATGCCGCTGCCACGGGCATAGGGGCTAAAACGTTGTACCAAAAGCCTTGCAATAACGAAGCATACAGGAGTAACAATAAATATAAGCCACTTGTGTATGTGTAAAATAGATACCCCTAAATTTTCGGACCAGGCAAAAAGACGTGCATAGAATACTGCAAGAAGCCCGGTAACAAGGGAGGCGATCCAATATGGAAAAGCTTGCAACACGTGCATACGAAGCTTTTCATTTTTAAATTTGCCCGAAAGGTTCTTTAGCGCAGTAGTAACATTTTCCACATCCATTAAGATATCGGTATGCTTGTGACCATACCTGGAATTTTTGCAAAGTTACTATGCTAACATTGCCAAGCGATATTGTGTTTGTGAATTTAACAGATATTATAAATCACGGGTATTAACTATTGCTAGTTAATAGATTGCTTAACCTTATAAAAAATGGACACTCCGAATGGGTGTCCATTTTTGTGTCTGTATTATTTTATGAAATTTACCTGATCCGCATCATTCTACCATCCTGTCTTTACGAGTTTTTCTATTTTAATTGTTGTATTATTCTTGTCGTAAACCTTTAGCAAATAAATGGCATTGGGTAAAGAACTGATGTCTATTGTTTTTGCATCTTCAACATAGATGAGTTGCTTACCATCCATACTGCTTAGCGATACATTAACTTTTTGAGGTGAACTTACATTTACAAACTGTGTTGCAGGGTTAGGATATAATTTTACCTGCTCTGCCACGATGTTGTTGACTCCTGTATTTAAGTCATAAACAGGACTTGTTGCGGCGCAACCTGCCACATTGGTAACAGCTACTGTGTAGCCGCCACCTTCAAGTGGATTGATGCATGCACCACTAGCACCCAATATTGGAACGCCATTTAAAAACCATTCGTAGGTGGTATAACCTAAAGCGCATAACTGATTACCTGTTGCAGTAATAACTGGGGTTGGTGTTGCAGCGGTAGCTACCCCAACCGGCGCTGTTGTGATACTACAGCCTGCAGCAGTTGTTATTTTTACATCATAGTAACCGCCCACAGTTGCACTGTAATAGGCAGCGGTGGCGCCGTTGATGTTATTACTATCTAATTGCCATTGGTACAAATAGCTAGGGTTCAGCGCTCCACGCATCAGTAATGAGCCCCCTGTACAGATCACTTTTGGTCCAAATACAACCATTGAATCTACAGGTAATAGGTTCACAGCCACAGGTATGGTTAAAGATGATATGGCGCAACTACCATTAGATACTTTTACACTATAGTTTCCACTGGCGTTTGCTGTATATGCTGCTGCTATGGCGCCAGTTATTTCAGTTCCGTTTTGCTGCCACTGGTAAGTATAGTTATTGCCAGTAGCAGCATTCAATAATACATTGCCAGGTTCACAAACTGTTGTTGGTCCAGCTGCTGTTGCTGTGGCAGTTGGTCCTGGCGTTAAGGTTACGGCAACTGCAGTATTGGTAGTAGAACAACCATTTAGCGCGGTTACTTTAACTGCATAGTTGCCTGCGGTAGTTGCAGTATATGTTATAGCCGTAGCGCCCGGTATTGGATTGCCATTTTGTTGCCACTGGAAAGAATATCCGCTGCCCGGGTTTGCATTAAATACAACGCTGTCGCCAATGCATATGGCTGGGTTTCCGCTGTATGTTACCAGTGCTGAAGGCGCAGGCAAGGTACTTACCGGGAAAAGGGATGAGATGTTACTGCAACCTGCAGTATTGGTCACTTTTACAGAATAGTTACCAACAAGTACTGCCGTATAGGTTTGGGTATTGCCAGCAAGTGCCGCACCATTTAATGAGTATTGGTAAGCGTAATTTGCAGTAGTGCCTGAATCGGCAGTAAGTGTTACACTGCTTCCGGGACAGAAATATGCTGGCCCGCCACTACTGATAACTGCAGGGGGATACGGGTTTACAGTGATGTTTAGTACTGGTGTAGTGGCATTGCAAGTGCCATCTGATTCATATACAGTATAGGCACCTGCCAGGCGTGCTGTGTAGGATGTAGAATGGGCATTGCTGATGAAGACGCCATTCAACTTCCATGTATAGGTAACCCCCTGAGAAACATTGGCATTAAGCAATACAGAATCGCCAATGCAGAGATTAGTTGATCCCGCCGGTGTGATGAGTGCAGCGGGTGCAGGCAGGTGGGTAACTGCTACAGTGTTGGATGTAGTGGGACAATTGTAAATATTGGTGACCACGGCATTGTAGTTCCCTGTAGGATTGGCAAAGAACGTATCCATTGCAGCCCCTGGGATATTATTGTTGTTGAACTGCCACTGATATGTGAGCCCAGCGCCGGTATTAGCAATTATGCGTACTGAATCGGTAGGGCAGAACAATGGATTGGCAGCCGCAATAATAGATGCAAGCGGTGTAGGCCTTACTGTAATGGTATCTACCTGTGTCAACCCGGCACAACCATTTGCTGTTGGCGTTACTGAAATGAATGCACTAACAGGGACAGGATTTGTGTTTGTTGCTGTAAAGCTGATGTTATTATTGCCTGTATTATTGAGGCCTATTGTAGTAGTATTATTGCCCCATGTGTAAGTGGTACCGCTTACTGCGCTGTTAAATGTAATAGCTGCAGTAGTTGCGTTACATACAGACTGCGATACAGGTGCAGAAACGATTATAGGAGTAGGGTTTGCGGTTATGGTAGCTATCACCTTTGCGCCCGGACAACCATTTGCAATAGGTATAACACTAAGCGTATCCAGTATAGGTACGGTGCCATTGTTGATAGCATTGACTGAGGCAATATTACCTGAGCCACTTGCTGCCAGGCCTATTGCTCTGTTATTGGTCCATGAATAGGTAGTGTTGTTAACACCGCCTGTAATAGTGATTGCGCCAATTGGTGCGCCATTGCATACGGGTTGGTTGGCTGGTGTTACAATTGCATTAGGGGTAGGATTAACTGTTATAGTTGCGGTTTGTACAGCGCCACTACATCCATTTGCTATAGGTGTCACTGCAATAGTAGCAATGACGGGTGTACTGCCTGTATTGGTGCCGGTGAATGTATTGATGTTGATTGTGCCACTTGCAGCCAACCCTATAGATGGTGCACTGTTTGTCCAGCTATAAGCTGTGCCAGATACTAATGAGCCACCGAAGGGGATTGGATTAACCGTTCCTCCGTTGCAAAGTACTTGCGGGCTAATCGCGTTTGCGAATGGAGTAGGATTTATAAGGATGGTATCAAGTTTAGCATTTCCGGTACAGCCATTAGCCGTTGGTGTAACTGTTATTATTGCAGTGGCCGGCACACTGCCACTATTACTGGCGGTAAATGCAGGTATGCTGCTACTGGTGCTGCTTGCTGCCAAGCCTGCAGACAGCAGGCTGTTGGTCCATGCGAATGCTGTGCCACTAACATTGCTGGTAAATAATATAGTTTGGGTTGCAGTGTTGTTACATACTATTTGGTTGCTGGGGGTGGCAGTAGCTGTAGGTATCGGGTTAACGGTGATAGTATCCGTTTGTACAGTACCACTGCATCCATTTGCCGTAGGAGTAACAGAAATGATTGAAGTAACAGGAGCATTGCCTGTATTGGTGCCGGTAAAGGTATAAGTGTTGCCGGTGCCTGATGCTCCTAATCCTGTAGCGGTTGTATTGTTTGTCCATGCAATGTTGGCGTTGCTTACATTGCTTGTAAATACAATAGCGCTTGCAGCAGAGCCATTACATACAGCCTGCTTTGTGGGCGTTGCTGTAACATTTGGTGTGGGGTTAACTGTAATGACAGCATTTTGCGATAGTCCTGTGCAACCATTAGCAACGGGGCTTACTGTAATAGTAGAAATGATAGGGACATTTGATGTATTGATAGCATTAAAAGCAGCGATGGGGTTATTGGTACCACTTGCTGCAAGGTTGATTGAAGGTTGATTGTTGACCCAGTTGAAAAGTGTATTTGTTACATTGCTTGTAAAGCTAATGGGCAATGTAGGCATGCCATTGCATACTGGCTGACTTGGTTGGGATACAACAACTGTAGGAGTTGGATTCACAGTTATAGTTAGCGTGTAAGGTGTGCCCATGCATGAACCTGATATAGGATTTACCGTAACAATGGATATGATAGGACTGTTGCCAGTGTTGGTTCCCATAAAAGGTTGTATCGTATTGGTACCTGATGCAGCAAGGTTGGTTGCTGTATTATTGTTCGTCCACAGGAACGTTGTTACTCCAATAGTGCTGGTAAAAGTAATTTGTTGGCTCATATTGCCATTGCATACTGGTTGAACAGGTGGCGATGCTGTTACAGTTGGCGATGGATTTACAGTTATAGTGTCATACTGAGTTGGACCAATACATCCACCCGCAGTAGGTATCACCGTAATAACGGATGATATAGGTACAATGCCTGTATTTACAGCAGGAAAAGATCCAATGCTGGTGGTTCCTGTTGCTGCAAGTCCTGTGCTGGTATTGTTGTTAGTCCAGTTATAAGAAGTGTTGGTTATTGTGCTTGCGAAATTTATCGGTATTACTGCTGCTGTATTACATATTGTTTGAGAAGTGGGAGTTAGCGTAATTCCCGGAGCTGGATTTACAGTAATAGTTGTTGATTGGTTTGCACCTGTGCATCCATTAGCTACGGGTGTTACTGTTATGGTTGCGGTTACAGGTGTACTGCCAGTGTTGGCAGTAGTAAAAGCATTTATATTAGTTGCACCGCTTGCACCGAGGTTTATAGATGTGTTATTATTTACCCAGTTGTAAGCTGTTCCTGTTACCGGTCCTGTAAAGCTTATAGGTTGTGTAGTTGAGCCAACACACAACAATTGTGGCGCGGGGCTTATTGTAACTGCAGGCGTGGGTTTAACTATTATTTGTGCAGGCATTGCAGTACCTGGGCAGCCGTTGGCCGTTGGTGTTACGGTTATAGTTGCAGTATCTGCAGTTGTACCTGTATTAAGAGCGGTAAAGGTTGATATAGGTAATGTTCCATTAGCTGCAAGGCCTATAGATGGCGTATTGTTCACCCAGGCATAGGTAGTGCCGGTAACTGTAGGGGTAAAAGTTATTGCCGTTATGGGGTTGTTGTTGCAAATAGTTTGCGTTGCCGGATTTACTGTTACAGTTGGTATAGGGTTTACTGTTATGGTAGCTATTTGCGCAGTACCGGTACAACCGTTTGCTGTAGGAACTACTGTGATGGTATCAAGTATAGGTGTGCTAGTAGCATTGAGTGCGGTAAATGAGCCGATATTAGTAGTGCCCGTTGCGCCGAGGCTAATACTTGTATTGTTATTTGTCCAGGCATAGTTGGTATTGATTATTGAGCTGGTAAAGTTGATGGGGATTGTTGTTCCGTTGGCGCAAACTGGCTGGCTGGTAGTAGAAATAGTTACCACAGGCGTTGGGTTAACCACAAAAGATGCAGCAGAGGTAACGGTACTATCTTTAGTTATTACTACTGCAGTGTATGTGCCTGCGGCAGATGGAGCCAGGGTGGTGCTGATGGTGTTTGTAAATTCCTGTACACGATTATTGCTTTGATCTACAACAAACAAATTGCCTGCAGCATCAATAAACATGCCTGCGGGATGCGTCACCTGGGTAGGGCTTGCTACCGTAACTCCGGTTGTAGATCCCGGTGCAAATTTCTGTATGCGGTTATTGAATTGGTCACTCACATATAGGTTACCCAGGCCATCTACAAAAACCCCTACAGGGAAGTTGAGTTGTGTAGCCCCAGAACCGTTGCCCCCGGTACCAGCCACCGTTACCCCAGTCGTAGAGCCTGGTGCGAATTTCTGTACACGACTATTGCTGGCATCGGCAACAAACAGATTGCCTGCATTGTCTATAAACAGATCAAACGGATTGGATAATTGTGTAGCGCCTGCACCTGAGCCCCCTGTGCCCGCCACAGTTACACCTGTAGTGGATCCCCAGGAGAATTTTTGTACACGGTTATTATTTTGATCGGCAACGTATAGATTTCCAGCAGCATCTACAACTGCTGTTTGGGGGAAAGACAACTCTGTAGCTCCTGATCCTGCACTGCCTGTACCTGCTACGGTAACACCGGTTGTTGATCCTGGTGCAAATTTCTGTATGCGGTTGTTTGCAGCATCTGCTACATATAGATTTCCCATACCATCTACGCAAATACCAGCAGGATTGAAAAGCTGTGTAGCGCCAGAACCTGCAACACCCGTACCTGCAATAGTAACCCCGGTTGTAGAACCCGGTGCATATTTTAGTATGCGTTGGTTCGATTGATCGCTAACGTACAGGTTCCCGCTCACATCGGTAAATGTAAATCTTGGCAGGTAAAGCTGTGTAGCGCCCAGTCCGCTTCCGCCGATTCCTGCAACTGTTACTGCGCTAGTGCTGTAGGAATTAGTGCTGGTCTGCACTGCAGTGCCGTTAAGGCTCCATATTATTTCTACTGGGTTAAATGTGCTGTTTAATGTAAGTGTGCTGCCGGAGCATGCTATTCCGGTAATAGTGGGTGTGATAGCAACATGTAAGGTGTTTGCTGTTGTAGTCACCGCACCGCATGTGCCGGTAACCACGCATTGGTAAGTATATCCGTTCATGGCAGCCGTGGCTCCTGTTATGGATAGTGTATTGCTGGTTGTGCCACTATATGGGGCTGATGCAGGAACATTAGTATAGGCTCCCCCGGTGCTGTATTGCCATTGGTAGGTAAGTCCAAGACCTATTGCATTGACAAAGAACGAGGTGTTATTCCCAACCCATATGTTTTTGTCGTAAGATTGGTTAATCAATGTTGTGGAAGGGTTTACAATTATTGTGTCTGTTTTGGCTGTACCACTTACCGACCCGGCAACCGGTGTAACTGTAATGATAGCTGTTATTGGTGCGGTGGTAGTATTGGTAGCTGTGAATGAAATGTTGCCAGAGCCGCTTGCGGCTAACCCAATGGCTGTGTTATTGTTTGTCCAGTTGTAGACTGTACCTGATGCCGGAGAGCCTGAAAAGGTGATCTGCGCTATAGAGGCATTGTTACATACCGTTTGGCTGGTGGGCGATTCGGTGACGGTTGGATTGCTTACCGATACGGCTGTACTTCCGTTAAACACTAAGCTTTTTACATACACATTTCTGCTGTTGGAATTTCCTCCTGACCCTGCGTATATGAACATCCTTATTTTCATGGTGTGGCCACTACCACATGAAATAGATGTAAAAGTTATTGCTGGAGAGATAGTTGTTGTGCCACCACTGTTTATGCCTAATGCAGAACCAAAAGGAGTGAAGGTTGTGCCACCATCAAGCGCATATGAGAAGCTGATCATCGATTGATTACTACTTCCGCTTGTTTTTATTATTGCGGAATAAGAGGATAAGGTGAGATCATAACCAGATGTGGGCGAAACTGGAAAATCCAGGTAATAACCACCTGCCTGATCTGCTGCTGTTGGCCAGGTTACTGTGCTTTGACATTCATAGCCGCTTGAACTGTAGTTGCCAGATGAAAATTCGGTGCCTGTAGTCATCGTTCCCACACTTATTGTACTCGCCCCCGCACCTCCTGCAGCGCCGTTCCCATTACTCGTCAATGCCCAAGTGGCGGTTATTGCTCCCTGTCCGTTGACATGTATAGCGCCGAACAAGAGTAAAATAGATATGGTGATGAACTTCAGTTTTGATAAGGGTGGAGTTTGTAATTTTTTGTTCATAACTTCTTATTTGATAGATAGCGTACTGTTAATTATTTTCTATGTGTATGAATTTAATTTAAACAATCAGTTGGGTGAGTGATTACTCACTACTACAAACGCAATAATAATTTTTTTTAATATAGAAATCGTTTTCGTGTACCTTATTATTTGTGCACACGTTGCCGATAACGATTGCAAAGCTGCTGGATTTTTTGATGTGTTTTAGTTGATGATTAATATTGCATTGGAATAAATCAGGTATATTTTTATTTCGCTTTTAGGCAATCTGAAAAATATTAAAAAGATTATATGAACGAAAAAATAATGAATGCCCGAAAGCGCATTGCAATAATAGCACATGATAAGAAAAAAGCTGAGCTAATAAAATGGGCAGTTGATAATAAGGGCATCTTAAGTGAACATATATTGTACGCTACAGGTACTACTGGCAAGTTGCTGGAGGATGCTTTGGAAATTGAAGTAACAAAACTGTTGAGTGGCCCATTGGGAGGAGATCAGCAGGTGGGCAGCCTTATAGCCCAGGGGCAAATAGATATGATGATATTTTTCTGGGACCCTATGGAAAGCCAGGCACATGACACAGATGTAAAAGCTCTGCTAAGGGTTGGAGCGGTTTGGAATATACCTATAGCTTGCGACCGGGCAACTGCAGATTTTTTGGTTACTTCTCCGTATATGAACAGAGAATATGTAGCAATTTTACCTGACTATAGTTCATATTTAAACAGAAAAATAAAATAATGTGAATTATTTATTCTGATTTGTTTGTTTTTATAAAATTAAATAAAAATAATAAACATTGTAAAATTAAAGTATGTATTGTTATATTTACATCGAATAAGATGAAAATGTAATGATATGGCACCTGAGAAAAAAAAATTAATCGGCAATATTGCTTTTATCCTGCTTATAGGTATTAGCCTACTGGCTTGTTTTTACCCTGTTGTGCACCCGGAATCTAATGGTAAAGATTTCAATTCAGGAGATATAGCATGGATGCTAACAGCATCGGCCATGGTGCTTATAATGACTCCTGGTCTTTCTTTCTTTTATGGGGGTATGGTGCGTCCTAAAAATATACTTAGCACTATGCTGCAGAGCTTTATGGCTTTGGGCATTATCAGCTTCATTTGGTATGTGGTAGGTTTCAGCCTGGCTTTTGGCGATGATATTGGTGGTGTTATAGGCAATCCCGCTACTTACTTTATGATGAATCATGTGGGAACCGCAGTTCACCCGATAATGAGCCCCACCGTTCCTTTTATTTTGTTCGCAGCGTTTCAGATGAAGTTTGCCATAATTACCCCGGCACTTATTACTGGTTCTTTTGCAGAGCGCGTTCGGTTTTGGGGCTATATAGTTTTTATGTGCCTGTTCTCCATATTTATATATTGTCCCATAGCACACTGGACGTGGCATCCCGATGGTTTCCTGCATAAATGGGGGGTACTCGATTTTGCCGGTGGTACTGTGGTGCATATTTCTGCAGGCGTTGCGGCGCTTGCGGGCGCCATGTTCATGGGTAAAAGAAAAGACCACAAGGCGCATTTTAACTCACCCAATATACCTTATGTATTATTGGGTACAGGTTTGCTTTGGTTTGGCTGGTTTGGTTTCAATGCGGGGTCTGCGCTTTCTGCAAATCCGCAAGCAGTGCTTGCTTTTGTAAATACCAACCTGGCATCAGCATCTGCTATGGTAACATGGGTGCTGTACGAAGTGGTGAAGGGTAACAAACCATCGGCCATGGGCGCATGTATAGGCGCTGTAGTAGGCCTGGTAGCCATCACCCCGGCAGCAGGCTTTGTAGATTATGGTCCGGCACTTTTTATTGGTGTACTGGCAAGTATTGTTTCTAACTGGGCGGTGCATTTGAAAACCAAGTCGGAAATTGATGATACGCTCGATGTGTTCCCATGCCATGGTGTGGGTGGCATTGTAGGCATGATAGCCACTGGCGCTTTTGCTAAAGGTATTGGTATTACAAGTGGCCATACTGCCACATTTTTATATCATTTGCTAGGGCTGGCAATAGTTGTTGTGTTCACCTTTGTAGGAAGTATGCTTATGTACTGGATTACGAATAAGATCACTCCGCTGCGTGTAAGCACTACTGATGAGGAAGCGGGGCTTGACCTTTCACAGCATGGCGAGTCTGTATATGAAGAAGAGGCTGAGCCTGCCTTCCAGTTATAGTCTTATATCATAATGGTATTTTTACGAAAGTTTCATTTCCGTACCTTTAAACCTGCTTTGCTATTGTTCATAGCGTAGTTACAATGTGTATTCAAAACCTCTCGCAAATTATGCAAAACACCGGCGACAATGCCTTAATGCAATTCAATAATTTTGTCGGCATAAAGTTCCAGTTATACAATAGCCTTTTTACCTCCTTACCATTTCACAAAATAGAGAAGACAGGTATACTGCTGTCACTCTTCCAGATGGATTGTGAAGAAAGCTTTGAGCAAAGTAAGAACCCTATAGAGATAGTGGATGGTTTTGTGCAACAGAATACGGCATATACAACGGAGCAAGAGAAAATAGAATTGCTGTTTCGTTTTACACAATATGCTGAAAGACAAGTAGTGCTGTTTGATGCCCTTGAAGATGCTGCTTTTAGCAAGATACATGATATGAATGGCCAAGGCTCACTAAAGCAATTGGAACTGGAAGTGAATAGCCGGCATAAGGAAGAGGAGCTGAAACAAAAACTTGAAGATTATGCAATAAGGCTCGTGTTGACAGCACACCCAACGCAGTTTTATCCTGATGAAGTATTGGGTATCATAACCGACCTGTCTAACGCGGTAAAGGACGATAATGTAGGCGACGTGAACATGTACCTGCAACAATTGGGAAAGACGCCATTTTTAAAAAAGCAGAAGCCTACACCATACGATGAAGCAGTGAGCCTGATGTGGTATATGGAGCATGTATTCTACACATCGGCTGGCAATATTATGAGCACGCTTAAAAGCAGGTTCCCAAATGCTGTGCACGATGACAATCCGGTTATCAATATGGGCTTCTGGCCTGGGGGCGACCGTGATGGCAATCCTTTCGTGACCACCGAAACTACGCTGCACGTTGCGGCAACGCTAAATAACCGCATTATTAAATGCTACCATAAAGATCTTAAGAAACTGCGCCATAGGCTTACTTTTAAAGGGGTACTTACATTGGTGACCAACCTGGAAGAGAAGCTCTTTAATGCATTGTATTATAAGCCGGAAGTGCCGATTACAACTCATGAAATCATAGATGCACTGGAGGAAATAAAGCAGACCATTATAAATGACCATGATAGTTTGTTTCTTTCGCAGGTAGATGAGATGCTGATGAAGGTGCGCATTTTCGGGCTGTACTTTGCATCGCTGGATATACGGCAGAATAGCACGGTGCATACAAAGACCCTGAAAGCAATAGATGACCAGAAAAAAATATTGCCCGCAGGTTATTACGAACTGGATGAAAAAGGAAAAATAGATGTACTGCTGCAGTTGCACCAACAGCCTGATATAGTACTGGAAGACTGGCTGCTGCAAGACACGCTAGACGTAATGAAGGCCATTAAGATCATACAGCGCAATAATGGAGAAAAAGGATGCCATAGGTATATTATAAGCCACAACACTTGTGCGCTTAATGTGATAGAAGTGTACGCTTTGTTGCAATTAGTAAATGATGGAAGCGAACTCGCTGTGGATATTGTGCCTCTGTTTGAAATGATAGAAGACCTACAAGAAGCAGGCGCCAGCATGAAAGTGCTTTACGAAAATGAAACATACCGCGCCCACCTGAAAAAGAGGGGCGACATACAGCATGTGATGCTTGGCTTTAGCGATGGCACCAAGGATGGTGGCTACCTGATGGCCAACTGGAGCATATACAAGGCTAAGGAGAACCTGACAACTGTGGCTCGGGAGCATGGCATAGAGGTAGTCTTCTTTGATGGCCGTGGTGGACCACCTGCAAGAGGTGGTGGTAAGACCCACCAATTCTATGCATCGCTGGGGAGTAATATTGCTGGTAAGGAAATACAGATCACTATACAGGGGCAGACCATAAGCAGCAGCTTTGGTAATGTAGATGCTGCGGGTTTTAATATGGAAAAACTGCTGCATGCCGGCATATACAATAGTGTACTTGCAGAGCAGAAGCCAACACTTACTCACGACCAGGAGGCCTTGATGCTGGAACTTTCAGAAGAGGGCTATAAAGCCTATGTGGCATTGAAGAATGAACCTGAGTTTGTGCCTTATCTTGAAAATGTGAGCCCGCTGCGCTTTTATGCAGATGCCAATATAGGGAGCAGACCAGCCAAGCGTAATGAAGGTGAGAAACTGAATCTTGATGACTTGCGTGCCATCCCGTTTGTGGGGGCATGGAGCCAGCTAAAACAAAACCTGACGGGCTATTATGGTGTAGGAAGAGCACTGCAGAAAATGGAGGCAGAAGGAAGGTGGCAGGAAGTAAAAGACCTTTATGAAAACTCGTTGCTGTTCAAAACAATGATAGATAACTGTGAGATGGCTATGATGAAAAGCTTCTTTCCGCTTACTGCTCACCTGGCTACGCACCCGCAATATGGCGCTATATGGAACATGATACATGACGAGTACGAACTATCGAAAACCATGACCATGAAGCTGGGGGGCACTACAGAGCTTATGGAGAAGTATCCTGTTGACCGCCTTTCTGTAAGTATGCGTGAGCGCATAGTATTGCCGCTCACTACCATACAGCAATATGCCCTGAGCCGGGTACGCGAAATGGAAGAAAATAAACAAACCGATATTGAGCTGCGGAAAACGCTGGAGAAGCTGATCATGCGCTGCTCGTTCGGGATAATTAATGCAGGTAGAAATTCTGCGTAGAATAGATAGAGCAGTGACCAATCACTGCTCTATCTATTTGTTTTTTACTACTGCTGGATAAGCACTACTTAGTCTTTTACATCCTTCCCAAATAGCTTTTCCCCTGCCTCAATGCCTATAGAGAGGTCGTTTTCTTTGGGGGGGATTGGGCACGCGTAGCCGCCTTTAAATGCGCAATATGGGTTGTAGCATTTGTTGAAATCGATGACCAGTTTGTCGCCGTGTATTTCTTTAGTGGAAAGGTCTAAATACCGGCCACCACCAAAGGTTTCTTTATAGTTTGTTTCGTCTGTAAAGGGTATGAAGAGGTAGTCGTTGTACTTGCTGTCTTTTTTGATGAGGTCTATGGCCTGGTATATATGCAGGGTGCAGGGAGTGCCTTTAATTTTAAACGTTGCATAGCCATACTCACTATAGTTTTTACGCGCGCCACTATGCGTGAGCATGGTAAATGGTTTGCTATCGGGTGTGCGGGTGAAATGGGTAGTAATGCTATAGGCCGCATTGGTAGGGTAGAAGCGCAGGTAGGCAGTATCTTCAGCTGTTAACGGGCTGTGTGCATCCGTAAGAAAATCGTTCTTGTATTGTTGCCAGTAACGGGCTATACTGTCGTTATAATTGTACGACTGACCATAAGCGCACAGTGGCAAAATTGCAAGCAAGAAAATTATTAACCCAGAGGTTCTCATTGTGATGATTTTTGTTTGTGATGAACCAAGAATACCCTTACTTTTTGTTACCTGACTTTTTTGTTATTCTATATTTAAAACGTACTCCCGAGTTGGCATCTGTTCCTTGATTATGCGGATTTCTCTCTTCGCTGAAGGGCTACGTTCGAAATGACGGATGTTTTTTGAGCGGCGTTTTTGTTAAGACAACATTTTCTCTAGTCTCAGAAATATTTCTGAGGGGTTCATGTTTTCCCAGAGCATTTTATAGATCATATCGGCTATAGGTATTTCTATCTCCAGTTTTTTTGATATAGCCTGCATACCACGGGCAGCATAGTAGCCTTCGGCCACCATGTTCATTTCGAGCATAGCTGCCTTTACGCTGTAGCCCTTGCCCAGCATTGCGCCAAATGTGCGGTTACGGCTGTGCAGCGAGTAGCAGGTTACCAACAGATCGCCCAGGTAGGCACTGGTATGGAAGTCGGGATGGTCGTTGGACGGATGTACTTTTATAAAGTGTGCATCCAGGTAATGATACATTTCGCGGTAGCAGTTGGTAATATATACACTCAGAAAGTTATCGCCATAATCTAGCGCCCGGGCGGTACCGGCACCTATGGCATATATGTTCTTCAGTACAGCGGCAAACTGTGCACCCCACAAGTCGTGGTTGAAGGTGGTGTTGATATAGGTGTTGTTGAATGCTTTGGAAGCGCTACATGTCAGTGAATCATTAAGTCCTGAAAAGGTAAGGTATGACAAGCGCTCATCGGCAACTTCTTCTGCATGACAGGGACCAGTTAATGCAACATAGTTTTCAAGGTCTAGTTGCATGTATTGTTCCAAATAGTCATTTAGCAACAGGTTGGTATCGGGCAGTATGCCTTTAATAGCAGAAATGATCTTCTTACCCTGCCACAGGCTTTTATCTACACTTTCTATTACGCTTTGTGCATAAGCGCTGGGTACGCAAACTATTATTGTATCGCAGGCTTTGAGCACCGCTTCAAGGTCGTGTGTGGGTATTATGGTTTCCGGTAAAAAAGTTACCGAAGAAAGGTAGTGTGGGTTGTGGTGACGTGTGAGCAGGTACTTAATACTGTCTTTATTGCGTACCCACCAATATATCTGCTGGCCGTTGTCCGTAAGCATTTTAGCCAGGGCGGTACCCCAGCTACCATTGCCAATGATGCCTATTTTACCTAAAGTATGCTGCAATGCGAGAGATGTTTAAGTTAAAAATTTAGTTACCCGTTTTTACTTCAAAAAGTTTTTCCTTGGGTACTACGGTCACTTTTGTGTTGTTTGCCAGGGTGCGTGCTATGGCGCCATATGGTGCAGAAACGATCTGTTCGCCGCTGTCCAAACCTTTGGTTACCTGGATATACATGTTATCCTGTATGCCGGTCTGCACATCTTTTAATATTACTTTTTTGGTTTTGCTGTCATATACAAACACCACCTGGCGTATGTCATTGTTATCGGCAGTAGCGTTCTTTTTGTTTTTTATGCTATCTGGCCAGTCGCGCGTTGTAACAGCATTTACAGGGACTGATAATATATTGTATTCCCTGTTGGTCTGTATCTCTACCGATGCCGACATACCAGGCTTGAACACAAACTTACCTTTAGGTAATTGTGCAGCCAATTCAGCATAGCTGCTGGGTAGTATGAGAATGTGTACGGTGTAGTTGGTTACCTGGTCGGTACTGGTAGATTGTGTAGTGCCTGATTTGCTGCTGGATACCCCTATCTTGGATACGATACCTATGAACTTCCTGTTCCTGTATGCGTCGGCATCTATAATGGTGGTATCACCAATTTTCACTTTTGCAATATCAGTCTCACTCACATCTACCCGTACTTCAATACGGCTCATGTCTGCAATGGTGAGCATTTCGGTTCCGGCCATTTGTGCGGTACCTACCACACGCTCTCCTTTCTTCACGCTCAGCAAAGATATGATGCCTGCTGTTGGCGCTATAATGGTCGTCTTCTGTAAATTCTCGTGCGCCTGGCTCAGGTTGGCCTGCGCGCCTTTGATGCCGTATTGCCCGCCTGTAGTGCTCGCTTTAGAAGCATCGTAAGCAGCCTTGGCACTTTTGTAATTTGCCTCTCCCTGCTCAAACTCCAGTTGCGATATTACTTTGTCCTGGAAGAGTTTCTGGTTTCGTTTGTAAGTAGCCAAAGCCAGGTTCATCTGCGATTCTGCCTGCGCCATCATTTCTTTACTATTACCTGCACTGGCCCGCGACTGCTCTACCGATGCACTTGCCTGATCTACCATTGAATTGTAGATGGCAGGATTGATCTTTACTAATACATCGCCCTTGCGCACGCTATCGCCTTCCTGTATATTCAGTTGGGTTATTTCGCCGCTTACTTCAGGGGCTATTTTTACTTCAGTTTCCGGGTATATTTTGCCACTGGCAGTTACCGTTTCGGTAATGGTATGGCTGGCTGCTTTTTCAACAGCTACCTTAATGCCGTCATCGCCCGTAGTTTTTGCTACTACAATGAGTACGATCAGCAATACTATACTACCGCCTATTATCCACCAAAGGGTTCGCTTTTTCATTTTGAAAGCTAAATTAATTCAAATATTTGGGTTCGTTATTTTACTTCGCTTCCTGCATCTGTATGCTCTGCCGGTGATACAAATATCAGCTTGCCGGCAGCATTTTCAGCCATTAGTATCATGCCCTGGCTTTCTATACCACGCATCTTCCTGGGTGCAAGGTTGGCAACTACTGTAACCTGCTTGCCCACTATATCTTCTGGTGCAAAGTGCATGGCTATACCACTTACTATGGTACGGTGTTCTGTACCCATATCTACGGTTAGCTTTAGCAACTTGTCTGCTTTCTCCACTTTCTCGGCAGTTAATATGGTACCTGCGCGCAGGTCTATCTTCGCAAAATCATCAAATGTAATGGTGTCTTTGGCTGGCGTGGCAGGTTTGGCTTCTGCAGGGGCAGCTGCTTCTGGTGTTGGTTCCATGGGTTGTGTTGTATTTATAGCCCTGCCTTTTAATTTTTCTACTTGCAATGCTATTTCAGTATCTTCTATTTTTCTGAATAACAGTTCCGGAGCGCGTAACGGATAGCCTGCATTTAACAGGTCCATTCTGCCGGCGTTTTCCCAATCGAGCATGCGCTCTACTACCTTCATCATGTAGATCATCTTCTGAGCCGTAAACGGTAAGAAGGGATTGATGAGTATAGACAGGTTAGCAGTAAGCTGAAGGCATATGTACAGGCAGTTATCTATCTGCATTTGATTTTCTATCTGCAGCTCCGGCGTTTTAGCCAGGCTCCAGGGTGCGCAGTCCTGCAGGTACTTATTGCCTTTTCGGGCCAGGTCTATTACTTCAAAAAGCCCATCGCGGAACTTGTAGTTCTCGATGTTGCTTTCCACCAATGTTTTGGCATTGCCTATGGCTGCTATTAGTTCTTTGTCCCTGTCGGTAAGCAATTCGTTGTGCAGGCGGGGCACCTTGCCCTTACATAGCTTGTGCATGAGCACAAATGCCCTGTTCACAAAATTGCCAAATATAGATACCAACTCCCCATTCACCCTATCCTGGAAATCCTTCCAGGTAAAGTCGTTGTCCTTGGTTTCTGGTGCATTGGCGCAAAGCACATAACGCAATAGGTCTTGCTGCTCAGGAAAATCTTCCAGGTACTCGTGCACCCACACCGCCCAGTTGCGGCTAGTGGATACTTTTTCACCTTCTATATTCAGGAACTCGTTTGCAGGCACATTATCGGGTAGCACAAAACCACCATGGGCTTTGAGCATGGCTGGGAATATGATGCAATGGAATACAATATTATCCTTACCTATAAAGTGTACAAGTTTGGTATCTTCTTTGCACCAGTAGTCGGCCCACTGGTTGGTCAGTTCTTTGGTAGCACTGATGTAGCCAATAGGCGCATCGAACCACACATACAGCACCTTGCCTTTAGCATCGGGCAGGGGTACGGGCACGCCCCAGTTGCTATCGCGCGTCATAGCGCGGGGTTGCAGGCCGCTATCCAGCCAGCTTTTGCACTGACCATATACGTTAGGTTTCCATTCGTTCTTCTTGCCTTCAACAATCCATTCCTTCAGCCAGTCCTCATATTTATTGAGCGGAAAGTACCAGTGCTTGGTTAGCTTTTTCACCAATTTTGAGTGGCTCAATGCGCTATGCGGATTGATCAGTATTTCGGGCGACAGGGTAGAACCACACCGCTCGCACTGATCGCCATAGGCATTGGGATTGCCACAAACCGGGCAGGTACCTATTATATAACGATCGGCCAGGAACACATCGTGCTCCTCATCATAATATTGTTCACTTTCCTTTTCCTCAAATACACCATCGTTATATAGCTTGGAGAAGAACGCCTGCGACGTATCGCGATGAGTAACAGATGAGGTGCGGGAATATATATCGAAGGAGATGCCCATTTTGGCAAAGCTGTCCTTCATCATTTCGTGGTACTTGTCTACAACTTGCTGCGGGGTTATACCCTCGCGCATGGCGCGTATGGTGATAGGCACACCGTGCTCATCACTGCCACTAATAAACTTTACATCTCTTTTCTGCGCGCGCAGGTACCGTACATAAATATCTGCCGGCAGGTAGCCCCCGGCCAGGTGCCCGATGTGTATGGGGCCATTGGCGTAAGGCAGTGCTGACGTAACCAGGTATCTCTTAAAATCCATTCTAAATATTAATAAGGGTGCAAGATAATCATAAGTTAGTTAGGGGAGGCAAGGGGAACGCTTCCTAGTATTGGTGGAGGTGTCCGGTCCGGTTTTAAAAAGGAAAACCGGACACTTGGTGTGTGATGTCGGGCTGAAATGCTTTGTGGTAGCTTATATGTGAATCATTTAAACTGTCTGGTCTGTCCGGTATCGGACAGGGTGGCCGTCTTGAACACGATTACGGGATTGAAAGATTATAGGATAGTGTTACGTGCATCGAGACAAGAGCAAAAAAAATATATTCCGTATTCCTGCTGTTGGTTTACAGGTTTGTAATGGGTGCAAGGTAAGATGGGCGTGGATATTAGCCTGAACAAGATATGCACAGTTCCACGAAGTGTTGTGTTCCACAGGGGGAATGAAAAAGGGGTTGTTAGCATTATGCCTCCTTATCATTTACGTTACAAGCCCTTGTAGAGGGCTCCGCTTTGTAGCAAGGTACCGTGAACGTTGTTGCACCCTGTAGGGGTGCCCCGCACAAAATATATGGAGGTAACCATTTCCCAGCCTGTCAATAAATCATATATTGCTGTCCAATTATTGCAACATGGCTAATAATTATACCCAACTATATATTCATTTTGTTTTTGCTGTACAGTATAGAGCGGCAATGCTCAATAGTGCCTGGGATGATAGGCTTCGGTTATATATTTCCGCTATTGTTCAAAACAATGGCCATAAAATGTTGGCCATAAATAATATGCCTGATCACCTTCATTGCCTGGTAGGATTAAATCCCAGTCAATCTATTTCAGATCTTATGAATGTGGTTAAGGGTGATTCTGCAGAATGGATCAATAAAGAAAATTTGGTCGCTCATAAATTTCAATGGCAGAAGGGGTATGGAGCTTTTAGTCATTCAAAATCGCAGGTGAACACCGTTGTTCAGTATATTCATAACCAGCAGGAGCATCATCGTAAGGTGGTTTTTATTGAAGAATATAAAAAGATATTGACCGATTTTGGAATCGAATACGATGAACGTTATATTTTCACGTTACCTGCTGAGTAATTGGTGCGGGGCGGCCCTACAGGCCGCATGATATTCCTTGTTTGTTATTGCTACAAAGCTGGGCCCTCTACAAGGGCACTGTTATGTGGAAGTGTTTAGAGTGGGTGTTGTATTAACCCCACATTGCGAGTGTAATTGGTACGGGGGCGGCCCTACAGGCCGCATGATATTCCTTGTTTGTTATTGCTACAAAGCTGGGCCCTCTACAAGGGCACTGTTATGTGGAAGTGTTTAGAGTGGGTGTTGTATTAACCCCACATTGCGAGTGTAATTGGTACGGGGGCGGCCCTACAGGCCGCATGATATTCCTTGTTTGTTATTGCTACAAAGCTGGCCCCTCTACAAGGGCACTGTTATGTGGAAGTGTTTGGAGTGGGTGTTGTATTAACCCCACATTGCCGAGTGTAATTGGTACGGGGGGGCACTACAGGCCGCATATTATAGTACGGCCTTGTATCCTACAAAGCGGTGCCCTCTACAAGGGCATGACATATTGATTCATTTCGGTTAGGGATCTACTGAAAATATCTGTCTATCTTAATTGTCTTTTGTTTGCGCTAACAGCGCCCTTGTAGAGGGGCCAGCTTTGTAGCAAAAATGAGTAAATAGTATCATGCGGCCTGTAGGGCCGCCCTGCACAAAATGATTACAATAATTAAGCTGATTTCGCTGAACGGCATTGTTGAAAATGGCGTTTGTTAAGTTACTTATGCTTCACCTGCTCTAAATAATTCCTCCTGATCACATCCTGTACGGGTGTGCATTTTATTTTGCTTTCCAGCCAGGATATAATATCGAGGTAGGTAAAAGCGCGGGTTTTTTTGTGCACTTCTTTTTGCTGGCGCAGGGTTGCGAGCAGGATGCGGAACTCATTTTCGAGCTGGCGGGGCGGTATGTGGAAGGCCCGTTTCAGGAAGTTGAATATTTCCTCTTCCACTACACTTAGGTTTTCCATCTTGCCCATAAGGCGGTAAACTGATTTAGATAAATATTCCAACAGTTCATCGTTGCCCAGCTCGTAGTGGGCTATAAGGTGCAGCAGGCGGGCGTAGCATTGCAGGTCTATCCGCAGGTCGGTTTTCCAGTTGATGATCTTTTGCAGGTAGTCGATGCAGGTTTCAGAGTCGCCGCTACCAAAGTAGAGACTGGCTATCTTGTAGTAGAATATGAGCACCCTGTGGCTATCCATGTACTGGCTGTATTCTTGCAGCTGGCGCATGATGCCGGGTACTATTTTAAGCCCCTCGGTAAAGGTGCCCTGCATGAAATGCTTATTGATGCGGGCGGTAGCCAGGTATACAAAGCCTTGGATGAGGTTGTTCTCGTTATGCTTTATCACATCCAGATCGCATAGGTCCTCCAGCTTTTGCAGGGTTTCATCAAACTGTTTGTGGTTAGACAGGTAGAAGTGTGATTCCAGCAGGTTATGCAGCCCCTTCAGGTAGTGGGTGCTTTCCACTTCTATCATATGTGGAAAGCTATCGAAAAGGGTTACCCATTTCTGGGTGTAGCGGTAGTACAGGAAAAAATCCTGCAGAATGAATGCATACCAACAGTAGCTCTGGTAGAGGTACAGATTCTCATAAAAGTCATCGTTGTGGGCCTTTTTTTGTGAAAGGGCCTGGGCGAAAAAGTTTTTAATTTCTTCCTCATCTTTCAGGTTACGGGCATGGCCATTTTGTATGTACCTGCTGTATAGCTGTAAGGAAAGGTTGGACAAGTGGCTGATGGTAGACAGGCGTTCATTGACGTCGTCAGACTCTGCAGCGAGTTGGTCGGCGCGATTGTGGATGCTGCGGGTAATGTGGAGACCCTCTATTTTCTTTTCAAAAAAAAGTGCTTGTTGGAGGTAACTAAGCTGGCCGTAATTTTTTGCGAACCCCTTCAGGGTATCGAGTATTTTAAGACTTTGCAGGTATAATCCTTTGTTGTATAGTATACGTGCATGGTCCATTTGCTCGTGCAGCTGTATATCTATATTGCCTTCATCTTTTATGAGCCTGAGGCTAAGCAGCACCTGGCGGTAGAGCCGGGTCTTTATATTATATAGCTGTTGCTTTGGGAGGTCGCTGAATTTTTTCAGCAATAGGGTCTCGTCATACTCATTCATTTTTTCCAAAACATCAAATAACGCAACTGTGCGCAATTCTGTTTTGCTGGAATTGCGGGTGGCATATAGTTTAAAATTCTTCTTTTCAGACTTGGTTAGGGACTTTATCAGTTGAAAAAGGCTGTCGGATGTTTTGTTGAGCATGATATTTTTGAAACAGATAAAACGCAGTACAGTAAGGCATTTCCAACAATTTTACCACTTTCAGATGTGTTTGAAAATGGAAATCTTGTTTTGATACGGTTGTCATTCAGCAATACTTTTCCAAACCGGCTGACATAGTGTAGTGCCTGTATGTACGGTACAGGCCTACTAAGTTATAAAAATGTTCAGCTAATTATTACAAGCATACTACAGCAATGGACAAAATATTGATATTTGATACTACCCTTCGTGATGGTGAACAGGTACCGGGTTGCAGGCTGAATACAAAAGAAAAAGTAGCGGCCGCCCTGGAGCTGGAAGCGCTGGGTGTGGATATTATAGAGGCCGGCTTCCCCATCTCATCTCCCGGTGATTTTGAAAGCGTAAGCGCGATAGCACATGTTATAAAAGATGCAGTAGTATGCGGTCTTACTCGTGCGGTGCTGAAAGATATAGAAGTGGCTGCTGAAGCGCTAAAAGGCGCAAGACGGCCACGCATACACACCGGTATAGGCACATCTGACTACCATATAAAATCAAAATTCCGCAGCACGCAGGATGAGATATTGAAGCAAGCTGTACAGTGTGTGAAATGGGCAAAAAACTTTGCAGATGATGTGGAGTTTTACGCTGAAGATGCAGGCCGTACTGGCAATGAATATCTGGCCCGCGTAATAGAAGCCGTGATAAAGGCAGGTGCTACTACGGTAAATATTCCCGATACCACGGGCTACTGCCTGCCGCATCAGTATGGCGAGAAAATTGCCTTCCTGGTGAACAATGTATCTAATATAGATAGGGCAGTTATTTCATGCCATTGCCATAACGATCTTGGGTTGGCTACTGCAAACTCAATAGCGGGTATCATAGCCGGTGCGAGGCAGATAGAATGTACCATTAATGGGATAGGAGAGCGTGCAGGGAACACCTCTCTTGAGGAAGTGGCCGTTATCATCAGGCAACATAAGTCACTGAGTTTTTATACAGATGTGCAGGCTACAAAGCTTACACCTATCAGTAACTATATATCAGACCTCATGCGTATGCCGGTACAACCTAATAAGGCTATTGTAGGTGGTAATGCATTTTCGCACTCATCGGGCATACACCAGGATGGGTTTCTGAAAGACGCTGCTACGTATGAGAGCATTGATCCTAAAGACGTGGGGGCAGCGGGCTCCAGCATCAGGCTTACTGCCCGTAGCGGACGATCGGCACTCGCATATCGTTTGCTGAAGCTGGGCTATACTTACAACCGCGATGATGTTGATGTTTTATACACCCGCTTCCTTCAGGTGGCTGATGAAAAAAGAGAAGTGCTGGATGCCGACCTGCAAAAGCTGGCACACGCATACGTAAATGCATCAGCAGTTTTAGCATAGTTATTTAGTTACAACATCAGTATATAGTAATATAGTATGGGAAAGACACTTTTTGAAAAGATTTGGGAAAAACACATTGTAAAAACGATACCTGATGGTCCTGATGTTTTATATATTGATACGCACTTTATACACGAAGTTACTTCTCCCCAGGCGTTTAAGTCGCTTGAAGACCGGGGTGTAAGCGTATTGCGGCCCCAGCAGGTAGTAGCCACTGCCGACCATAATATTCCTACCATTAATCAGCACCTGCCTATAACCGATAAATTATCAGCAACACAGGTGCAGCAGCTAACCGATAATTGCAAAAAGCACAACATAGAGCTGTACGGCCTTGGCCATGCTTACAATGGTATTGTGCATGTAATAGGCCCGGAGCTGGGTATCACGCAACCTGGTATGACAATAGTGTGCGGCGACAGCCATACCAGTACCCACGGCGCATTTGGCACCATAGCGTTTGGTATAGGCACCAGCGAGGTTGAAATGGTACTGGCTACCCAATGCTTGTTGCAGAATAAGCCCAAGCTGATGCGCATACATGTGGACGGTGTGCTGGCAAAGGGCGTTACAGCGAAGGATGTGATACTGCATATCATTTCAAAAATATCGTTCAATGGTGCTACTGGTCACTTTGTGGAGTTTGCGGGCAGTACTATCAGGGCTATGTCTATGGAGGCACGGATGACGGTGTGCAACATGAGTATAGAAATGGGTGCACGCGGCGGGCTTATTGCGCCTGACGAAGTAACCTTTTCTTATATGAAAGGCCGGAAGCATACACCTGTGCGCGACGCGTGGCCGGAAAAAATTGCAGAATGGCGCCGATTGCAAAGCGATAAGAACGCCGTTTTTGATAAAGAAATATACATACTGGCCAAGGATATACAACCCATGATCACGTATGGTACCAACCCGGGGATGGGCATTAGCATAAAAGGCAAAGTACCTAACAGTGCTGGGATGGATGAAAATGGCCGTAAGGTGTATCATCAGTCCTTAGCATACATGGGTTTTGATGAAGACGAGACACTGGTGGGTAAGAAGGTAGATTATATATTCATAGGCAGCTGTACCAATAGCCGTATTGAAGATCTACGCCAGGTAGCCGCTTTTATAAAAGGTAAGAAGAAGGCAGATGACGTGGAAGTGTGGATAGTACCGGGCAGCAGGCAGGTAGAGAAGCAAGCTATTGAAGAAGGTATACAACAGATATTTGAAGAGGCAGGCTTTAAACTGCGCCAACCAGGCTGTAGTGCTTGCCTGGCTATGAATGATGATAAGATACCGGCAGGGAAATATTGCATATCGACCAGTAACAGAAATTTTGAAGGCAGGCAGGGAGCAGGCGCCCGTACGTTGCTGGCTAGCCCGCTGACAGCGGCTGCGAGCGCGATAACGGGGTATATAACTGATGTGAGGGAGTATATAAACTAATAAGAACGAATGAACAGCAGGGTAATAAAAATAATTACGAGTACAGCAGTGCCACTGAACGTGCAGAATATAGACACGGATCAGATAATACCCGCACGGTTTTTAAAATCGACAACACGTGATGGGTTTGGACAAAACCTGTTTCGCGACTGGCGGTATGAAAACGATGACCCGGGGCAGCCGAAAGCCGACTTTACTTTGAACAACCCGTTATATGATGGGAGGATACTTGTGGCAGGTAAGAACTTTGGCTGCGGCAGCAGCAGGGAACATGCCGCCTGGGCATTGAAGGACTATGGGTTTGACGTTGTGGTGAGCAGTTTTTTTGCAGACATCTTCCAGAATAATGCCCTTAATAATTTTCTGCTGCCTGTGAAGGTGAGCGATGCATTTTTAGAAAAAATATTTACAGTAATAGAGGCAGCCCCTGAAACAACCCTCATCGTGAACCTGCAGGAGGAAACAATAACCCTGGCAGGTACTGGTGATCATGAACACTTCTCTATCCATCCATACAAGAAAACATGTTTGCTCAATGGGTTTGACGATATAGACTACCTGTTGAGTATTCGCGATGAAATAACAGCTTTTGAAGAACGTAAAAAAGCATTGGTCTTGCAGTAGGCCTTATAAATGACATGAAAAAGAATATTACAGTAATTGCCGGGGATGGAATTGGTCCCGAAGTAACAAGGCAAGGAGTAGCTGTGCTGGATGCCATAGCGCAGAAATATGGACACACATTTAATTATAAACATTGCCTGATGGGTGGTGTGGCTATTGAAGAGACCGGTAATCCATTGCCGGAAGAAACAATAACTGCATGTCTAGCTGGAGATGCAGTATTGCTGGGCGCTATTGGGCACCCTAAGTACGATAATGACCCTGGGGCAAAAGTACGTCCTGAACAAGGGCTGCTGCAACTGAGAAAAGCACTGGAGTTATTTATTAATATACGCCCGGTAATCACATACCCTTCTATAGCACACCTGTCGCCGCTTAAAGACAGCAGGCTTAAGGATGTGGACTTTATAATATATAGGGAACTTACCGGGGGCATTTACTTTGGCAAGAAGGAAACAAGCGCTGATGGGAATACTGCCACAGACGAATGCGCCTATTCAGTAAATGAAATACTGCGCATAGCGCGGCCCGCATTTGCGGAGGCTCAGAAACGCCGGGGTAAACTAACCCTGGTAGATAAAGCCAATGTACTTGAAACATCGAGGCTATGGCGGAAGGTAGTGCGTGAGCTGTCAATAATTCATCCTGATGTAGTGGTAGACTATATGTATGTGGACAATGCTGCCATGCAGGTGATACTGAACCCTGGTCAGTTTGATGTGATACTTACTGAAAATATGTTTGGTGATATCATCAGCGATGAAGCGAGTGTGCTTTGTGGATCGCTGGGCATGTTGCCATCGGCCTCTATAGGCAGTAAGGTGCCTTTGTTTGAGCCTATACATGGCTCTTACCCGCAGGCTGCCGATAAAAATATTGCCAACCCTATGGGTACTATACTGTCTGTGGCCATGATGCTGCAACACTTTGGGATGTGTGAAGAAGCTAATGATGTAAAGAATGCTGTGCAAGCAGCTTTGGAGCATGGCGTTACTACACAGGATATAAATACAACTAATGGCTATACCACCACGCAAGTTGGTGCATTTATTTGCGAACGAATATTGGATGCGGTAACACAGGAGGCTGATAATTATGAAGAACAGGTACAGAATACCTATACCTACAATATAGATCTTGGCCAATCGACAATAATATAATGTCTGTCTAGTATATTATTGTCTAATGTGAATCAATGTTTAGCTACTGAATAAATGACTTTTATAACTCTATTTAACAATGATGGTCAATGAATCTAAAAATAATCTTTGTTTTTTCAATTAAATTTGCAGTTTAACCTTTAAAATAAATATTAAGATAAGGAAATGAGTAAACTAAGCCAGCTTGCAGAAACACTGATAGGATCAGAAATTGTACGTTTAGGTAACGACATTAGTAATCGTATCAGTCGTGGGGAGAAGATATATAATTACACGATCGGTGATTTTAATCCTGATATTTTTCCGATCCCCAAAGATCTGGAAGACTGCATAGTTAAGGCATACCGTGATAAACGTACCAACTATCCGCCTGCCGATGGTATATTGAAACTACGTACAGGTGTTGCTGATTTTATTAAAGAGGCAGAAGGAATAGAATATGCACCTAATGAAATATTAATAGCCAGTGGTGGCAGACCCCTGATTTATGCATTGTTCCGCACTATTGTTGACAGGGGCGATAAAGTGATATATGCCGTGCCATCGTGGAACAACAACCACTACGTACATATAAATGAGGGGACACATTGTGTAATAAAGACCAGCCCTGAAAATGATTTCATGCCTACTGCGGAAGATATAGCACCACACCTTGCAGGCGCCACATTACTTTGCCTCTGTACCCCGCAAAACCCTACCGGGACAACACTGGGCAGGGAAGAGATGGAAAAAATATGTGACCTTGTACTGGCAGAAAATGCAAGCCGGAAGCCAGAAGAAAGGAAGCTGTATGTGATGTTTGACCAAATGTACTTTAAGCTTACATACGGTACTACGGTGCACCATAACCCTGTAGCGCTACGCCCTGCTATGAAGGAGTACAGCATTCTTGTGGATGGTATATCTAAAGTATTTGCAGCTACCGGTGTGCGTATAGGCTGGGCTTTGGGGCCTGCGAATGTGATTGCTAAAATGAAGTCGTTATTGAGCCACGTAGGCGCCTGGGCACCTATGGCAGAGCAGGTTGGTGTAGCAGAGTTCTTTCAAAATAAGGAAGGTATTAAAACATTCCTCAGCCACTTTAAAGCAGAGCTTGAAGAGCGTTTGTGGAGTATATATAATGGTTTTAAAGCACTGAAAGAAAAAGGATATATGGTTGATGCCATAGCCCCGCAAGCTGCCATATACCTAACCATAAAATTTGACCTGAAAGGCAATACCACTGGGGATACACAGCTGGCTACACAAGCTGATGTAACGCAATACCTGCTGGATAAAGCAAAGCTTGCGGTAGTACCATTCTATGCTTTTGGTGCGCCACATGATTCGCCATGGTATCGCCTTAGTATTGGCACCTGCAGAAAAGAGGATATTCCTGAAATGCTGGGCAGCCTGGAACATGCGCTGGAACAATTAAATGTATCCGTAACAGTATCATAGCCACAATTTAAATACCCAAAGCAAAACGCCCCAGGAGCAATCCTGGGGCGTTTTGCTTTGGGGGTATATCTGATGGATTTTAATGATTATTTGTAATTGCAATGCTATAGCGCCGATTTTCCGTCGACCATTTTATTTGCTACACTGCCTCCCCTAAGGCCCCATAAAAAGATGGTCATAAAGTTGTTCTATTCAATGCGGCATATGCTTTGCCGAAGATATTTTCCACAATAAAAGATAATAATGCTGGCAATGATTGACCTATAGCTTTCATTTTATATTTCAATTTGAATATAGCTGCCTTTCAGCGTTTTATGAATAAATTGAATATTTATGTATTAAATGCTGGTTAATAACTTGTTTTAGGATTGTTAATCAAATCTTTATTGGCGGTTAATGGTATGTAAGCTATCGGTTAACAATTTTTAAACTGCTGGTTAAACATTGCCAAATAACTCGTTATCAATTTCTAAGCAGGTGGTTAATGATTTCTAAATAGCCGGTTAACAGCTTACAAATTAGTAGTTAACGCATATAGAAGTTTTCTGTTAAGATGAAAATGAATTGACATTTGTGTTCAAATCAGTCCTCCAAAAAGACATTTTATGAACACTGTGCATTTACATTTTCAAAAGTTACTACGGCCGGTTTTCATCGTAATTGCGATGATACTCTCAGTCTCGGCCAATGCGTGTTATGTAAATATAGCAGGGCCTAATGGCAGCGCAAGCCGTGACACAGTTTGTGCCAATGGCTCGATAACAATTACAGGTGTCATAATAGACGCATCTTATCAAGTCAATTACCAATGGAAAAAGAACGGTGTGGCAATAACGGGAACTGGCAGTAGCGGTAGCTTCGGGTCTAATCCTCCTAATGCAGTTGGTGGTAATGGCACTTTTACTTATACCTTCTCAGGTTTGGTTAACGGTGATCAAATAACGTGTTTCATTTCGGAGCCTTACTCCAACAACTATACTTATACAGGTAACACACTCAACATATATGTTCCTGCCAACGTTACTCCATCAGTTGCCGTTTCAGCCAGTCCAACGGGTACTATTTGTTTTGGTACATCTGTAGTGTTTACAGCTACCCCTACAAACGGAGGCACTTCACCTACCTACCAATGGAAAAAAAATGGTACCAATGTGGGTACCAACAGCACACATTATACAGATGCAACCCTGCACAATGGCGATATAGTTAGCTGTACACTTACTCCTACGTCAATATGCGTTTCTCCTTCAACTGCAACTGGCAGTTATACTGCAGTTGTAAACAGTGTAACACCTTCAGTTGTTATTGCAGGCGCTTCATCCAGTTGTTCAGGCACATCAGTAACCTTTACAGCTACACCAACCAACGGCGGTACTACGCCAACATACCAATGGAAGAAAAACGGCACCACTATATCTGGCGCTACCAGCAATACTTATACAACTTCATCTTTGGTCAATAATGATGCTATTAGCTGTATCATGACGGGCAATGCAGCTTGTGCTACAACAGCAACGGCTACTAGTAATACAATTACGGAAACAATTACAACGACTGTTACACCGTCAGTAAGTATAACAGGTTCTAATGCAGGTGCATCTATCTGCGCTAATACTTCAGTATTATTTACTGCTACCCCGACTAATGGCGGTACCCCAACATACCAGTGGCAGAAAAATAACAGCCCTATAAGTGGCGCTACCGGCAGTACTTATACGGCTTCAGGCTTTAGTAATAGTGATGTGATCACTGTAGTAATGACAAGCACCGCTACTTGCGCTATTCCTAACCAGGTTACCAGCAATGGCATTACACTGACTGTTAACCCAACTGTTACACCTTCAGTAACAATAACTGGTAATGCTACTCCATGCGCCAATGCCTCAGTAACATTTACCGCTCACCCAACTAACGGCGGCACGCCAACCTACCAGTGGCAGAAGAACGGCAGCTCTATAAGTGGCGCTACCGGTAGTGCTTATACAGGTTCAGGTTTCAGTAGCAGCGATGTGATCACAGTAGTGATGACAAGTACCGCTACGTGTGCTACTCCTAACCAGGTTACCAGCAATGGCATTACCATGACAGTAACCCCCAATGTTACGCCTTCAGTATCTATATCAGGTAATGCCACCCCATGTGCTAATGCTTCAGTAACCTTTACGGCTACGCCAATCAACGGAGGTACACCAACTTATCAGTGGAAGAAGAATGGCAGCTCTATAAGTGGCGCTACCGGCAGCACATATAACGGTACAGGTTTTAGTACTAATGATGTGATCACAGTGGCAATGACAAGCACCGCTACGTGTGCTACTCCTAATCCGGTTACCAGCAGTGGCATTACTATGACAGTAACCCCCAATGTTACACCTTCAGTATCTATATCAGGTAACGCTACTCCGTGTGCCAATGCATCGGTAACATTTACAGCTGTGCCAACCAACGGTGGCACACCAACCTACCAGTGGCAGAAGAACGGCAGCTCTATAAGTGGCGCTACCGGCAGCACATATAACGGTACAGGTTTTAGTACCAATGATGTGATCACAGTAGTAATGACAAGCACAGCAGCTTGTGCTACTCCCACCTCTGCTACCAGCAATGGTATTACTATGACGGTAACCCCAAATGTTACCCCTACAGTATCTGTAACAGGCAGTTCTGCAACATGTTCAGGTTCGCCGTTAACATTTACTGCTGTGCCAACCAACGGGGGCGCAACGCCAACCTACCAATGGCAGAAGAACGGCAGCTCTGTCAGCGGCGCTACCGGCAGTACACCTGAGGACTTCAGAAAACAAACTTTAGGAACAACTTTAAAATAACAACTATGTGTGCTAAACGATCAAATAACGAGACCGGGCTTTTGAAAAGTATCATTACCAACAAATGCCCTCATTGCCGCAAGGGCAACTTATTTATTGATCCTAACCCTTACCATTTAAAAACCACAATGCGTATGCCCGAAAAGTGCGCTGTTTGCGGCCAGCAATTTGAGTTACAAACCGGCTTTTATTTTGGCACCGGGTATGTAAGTTATGCCTTGTCTGTTTTGTTCATCATCATCTTTTTCGTAGCCTGGCACCTTACACTTCATTTATCCTTACAAGACAATAGTATCTTCTGGTGCATGGGCGTAAGTGCATTACTGCTCATTATATTACAGCCGCCTATGCAGCGCATAGCCCGGTCTGTTTGGATAGCTTGCTTCGTCCGTTACGATCCTCATTACCATGCTATCAAACAAGGATCAGTATGATGATCCGCTACACGACCTGGATATCATGTGTTGAGAATGCATCGTATATCTTTTTGAGCAATTTACTTTTTATAGACTGAGCCCTTTGCACATCCGTTATCCATACGAACGATTTCATATTCATCGCTTTATCATTCAAGCTCAGCAATAAAAGTTCAGGTGGCATTGTTTTCAGTACTTCATCACTATTGTCCAGTACCTCCATCACCACATGTCGCACCTCGTCATAAGTATGCCCTGCAGCCACAGAAAAGACAAGCTCCACCCTCATATTCTCGTTACGTAAAGTCCAGTTGATCACCCGTCCCGATAATAGGTCTGCATTAGGCATTATGATCTCAGCTCCTTCTTCCTTCACCAGCTTGCTGCTGCGTATGCCTATATCCAGCACACGGCCTTTACTGTCACCAAGCTCTATATAATCCCCAATTCTGAAGGGCTGTTCAAATATGAGTATCACACCAGATACCAAGTTGTTTACAATACTCTGTAAGCCCAGGCCAATACCCACGCCTAAGGCGCCCAGCACTATTGTTATTTTATCAATAGGCAAACCAGATGCTGCCACAGCTATAAGAAAGCCCAGCACAATAAGCACAAGCCTTGTCATGGCCAATCGTGAACCATTCTTTTTCACTTCAGGATCCCATTTATCATCTGGCCTGCCATACAATGAGCCCACGCCTTGTTGCAATAAGTTCGAGACATAAATGATCACAGCAAAAAGAAGGATACTTCCTATCTCAAAACTGGTATTACCAATCTTTCTTGGGGTGGTAAGGAAGCTTGTCAATACCTCATCAAGAACATTATAAATATTAAGACTTACCGTGAATACAATAATCCAGATAACCATAGACAGGAGCACCAATATACGCCGGAACAATACTAACATACGCTCATAATTGAACTTAGCAGTAAGCCCCCCAGACATTTTATTCACCTGGGTTTGTAATTGTAGTGTCTCCATTACAACATTTATAAATACAGAGAGCGCAACAATTTGTGTGAGCCCGAAAATTGCCGTCACGCCAAATATTTTGGCAAGGCTAAGACGACCGAAAATATTACATAAAATAGCGCCTATATTAAGCACCAAAAAAATAACAGTAACCGTTTTAACCATCCAGATAGGGGTCATTTCATACTTTACTATTGCCCTAAGCCAAAGCACACCAATAACTACAGAACCTATGTTTAATCCAAGCAGTAATAATCTTGATCCCAAAGCTGGCGTTAGCAAGGTACCTGTAACTATAAAAATTACGTACAGCAATGCAATAATCACCCAATAACCAAACACCCTTTTTGGCCATATCTTGCGCATCATTATAGTCAGGCACACTATTAGCAAAAGCTCTACAAACTCAACATAAGTAGTGGGCGGATGCAGATCGTAAAGAGGCGCAATAGTGAACATAACAATTAACGCAGGCAAAACAGCAAACCGCGTTATGTATTGGTATGCTGGTTGTGTTACATCTGGGTCAGCCGGGGCTCTTTTCATTTTCCTGAAATTCCAGAATACCCAGAACATAAATACAAATCCTGTGATCAGCAACCACACCTCGTCATCCCAGTTACGCTGAAAATAAAAACCAAGTACCTTTCTGCGTGCACGATAAGACCTATGCACCAACACATCGGCCTGTACATTATCATCTTGTTGTATTCTTTTAAAATCCCACAGGTATTCATATTCCTTACCCAGGTTCTTAACACTAACCTTTCTCAAAAGATCGTTGATCCTATTCTTAAGATCTATATCCTCAAAGTACAAGTTGCTCACATTTGCCTGTAATCGGCTTATTTGCGTAAGCTCAGCGTTGGTATTCTTTTTGGCTTGCCTCCATTTACCTCTCAGGTCATTTAGTTCGCCGCCATACAAAGCAACAAAAGCACTATCCTTAAACAAAGATCTTAGTACAGTATCTTTCTTAAATGCGGTCATTTCCGCATTCATGTCCATAAGTTTCTTGTTATATTTAAACAGTGTTTCCCGCCATACTACCACCTGGTCCTGTATATCGGCTAGTAATATATTAAACATCTGCAGGTTCTTTACATCAAGCACATTGGTATAGATGGTCAGGTTCTCATCTATAATGTCCACATTACTATCCACGGTAGCTATGTTTTCATCTATGTCATGAGTATCAAAACCTATAGAAGTAACATTGTTGATCTCGGTTAGCGTATTATGTAGATTCTCTAGTTTATCCAGCAGGCTATCTATCCCTATTTCGTTTAACATGCTATCTGATAACACCAACGCATGTGATTCAGCAACAACACGACTAAAACGTATCGTATCTTTAAGGCGTTGGCTGTATTTTGCTATTACACGCTGTGGATTTATAGCATGTTCAGCACTAGAGTGTGCCTTAGTATGATGAGTACTATCTTTTACCTGGCCAGCAGTCGGCAACACAAACACCCATAATACCAGTATGAGTGAGGATAAATATTGGTAGATTCTTTTCATTCAATACAATATGTCAAACTGCAACAAAAATATCGTTTTTAAAATATACTAGTGTTATGATTATAGTAATGAATAGCATATTTTTTTGCAGCATTTTCATTATCCAATTACCTTGTGTAGAATACATTTTATGTCAATCATTATAAAATACTTCTAGTTATTCCTCTATTATTTTTTAACAACGGTTAATTCCACAGTGTGATGTTTCCCATCATCTGCAAGTAATATTACATTGCCCTCAACAGCTTTATTATCCACTAATAACAAAGAACTATTGACAACCTTTTGTAGTACCGTAATATGGTAATACGTGTTGCCAAACCTATAATGCAGTTTAAAGGAATCCCATTCAGCCGGGATACATGGGTTTATACTCAATTTACCAGCCTCTAGTTTTATGCCAAGCACAGATTCTACTATAAGCTGGTACATCCAACCTGCAGATCCTGTGTACCACGTCCATCCCCCACGTCCATTGTGCGGTGCTACTGCATAAACATCTGCTGCTACCACATACGGTTCTACTTTGTATATCTCTATTTTGGCGGCGTTGTTACCATGGTTTACAGGGTTTATCATAGAGAAGAGCTCCCACACCTTTTCATTATCACCCAAGGCTGCAAAAGCCATAATGGTCCATATGGCTGCGTGTGTATATTGGCCACCGTTTTCCCTTACACCCGGCACATAACCCCTAATGTAACCGGGGTTCTTTCCTACCTTGTCAAATGGTGGATCCAGTAATTGTATTAGCTGTTTATCCCTCCGTACCAGGTATTTATCTACCGATGCCATTGCCGTTTTCGCATGTACAGCCTCACCTGCACCCGAAAGCACAGACCAGCTTTGCGATATAGAGTCAATGCGACATTCAGTATTGGTTGATGACCCCAGCGGGGTGCCATCGTCAAAATAAGCCCTCCGGTACCACTCTCCATCCCATGCATGCTGTTCTACATTTACCCGCAATTTTTCTGCTTCATTCTTACATTCTGTTACAAATGCTGCATCTCTATGAGCTTCAGCAACTACAGAAAACCTGTTGAGTACCGTGTATAGGAAAAATGCCAGCCATACACTTTCACCCTTCCCTTCTTCGCCTACTTTATCCATACCATCGTTCCAGTCGCCAGAGCCTATAAGTGGTAAGCCGTGTTCTCCATATTTAAAACCGTTACGTATGGCTGCTACACAATGTTGATACAATGTATCTGTATGTACAGATTTCAGTGGCAGATCGTAATAAGACTCTTCACCATGATTCAATAAACGTCCTTCAAGATAATTCACCTGCTCATCCAGCACCCCAGTGTCCCCCGTAGCTGTTACATATCGTGATGTAATAAAGGGGAGCCACAAGAAGTCGTCAGAGCAAGTAGTGCGCACACCACGTCCTGTAGGCGGATGCCACCAATGCTGCACATCGCCTTCCCTGAATTGGCGTGAAGCACAAAGCAATATCTGTGCACGTGCCAGTTGAGGTTTTGCATGTACAAGAGAAATAACATCCTGCAACTGATCGCGGAAGCCCCATGCACCACCTGACTGGTAAAACCCACTACGGGCTACTATCCTGCTGCTCAATGTTTGGTAGGTAAGCCAACCATTAGCTACCAGGTTCAGGGCTTTATCAGGGGTTTCCACCTGTATAGCATTCAGTGTTTCATTCCAGTAGTCATGCACCTTTGTGCGCGCCTCACCAGCCGCAGCTGAACCTTTAAACTGTAGTGCAATGCGTCTTGCATCTTCTTCATTTTTACCTGTACCCAGCCTGAAGATCACTTCTTTTTCCTGATCCTCATACAAGTCAAAAGGCAACTGTAATGCAGTACAAGGATCAAGGCCGCTACTTACACGGTTAGACAATTTTGTCCTGCCCATGGCTTCGGGATTTTGCAGCGTACCATTACGACCAATAAATTCAGTACGATCTGTAGTAACAGTGCGTTTACTACTATCATCTACATCAAAAAAGGCTACCATGTCTGCAAATATGGTATTGTAACGGTTACGGGAGAACATTGCTCCGCTAACAGGGTCTGTATCCGTTACCACATGCATCATATTCTTTGCACGCAGATCGCCCAGCACCCACTCTACATATCCTGTCGCGCTCAACTTCCTGGCCCTTCCCGATAAGTTTTTGATCTTGAGTACCACAAACTTTATACTTGCCTCAAGATCAACATACACCCACATCTCAGTGCGAATGCCATGTTCTACATGTTCAAAAACGCTGTATCCAAAACCATGACGTATGATGTACTCCGTAGTGCCACCCGGGGCAGGTGTAGGTGACCAGTAATGGCCTGTTTCTTCATCGCGCAGGTAATAGGCTTCTCCGCAAGTATCACTTACCGGATCGTTATTCCATGGGGTAAGGCGAAATTCATGTGCATTTTCTGCCCACGTATAGGCACCACCACTTTCTGATATTACAGTACCAAAGTCGGCATTGGCTATTACATTCGCCCAGGGTGCAGGTGTTGTTTTAGCGCCTTTAACATCAATTATATACTCTTTGCCATCCTGGGTAAATCCACCATATCCGTTAAAGAACAACAGATTGGATGGTAACACCGAACGTTGTACACGTTCAGGCGCATAGTTTAAAGAAGGCAGCAACAGCGGCGGCAAAGCCTTCACTATCATACGCCTGTTTATTTGTTCCACCAGTGTGCCATCGCTATCATTAATAATAACACGGGCAACTGTTTGGAACAAAACACGATCCTCTTCAGACACCTGGTCAACAGAGCGTACAAAAATATTACCCGGCCTGTCATTATTATAAACACCACTTGTTGCTGTTATGAGTCCCAATATCTGGTCCTGCAACAATTGGCGGTAAGATCCATGGTCTTCATTCCATATCACCAGGTCCACATACAAACCCTTCAGCCTCCAGTAAGCATGCGCCTGCACCATTTGCTTCACGATCTCTATATTTTCAGTATCCTGAACACGAAGCAATACTATAGGCAGATCTCCTGATATAGAATAACTCCACAAGCCCGATTGTCCCCTGTTGTTGCGGTTGATCATAGCCGCATCGGTACGCAATGTTGGGTTAGAATATATAATATAACCTGCAAGTCTGCTATACAATTGGGCATCCACCTCAAGTGCATTTATCTGCCTCAGCAACACATGACTGTGTGTCCATGAAAGTTCAAATGCCCTGTTTTTCAGGTGCCTGTCTTTATATTTTTCCATCAGCCCTGTACATACCTCTCGCGTATCGGCTATGCCCAACACCATATCAACCGTCACGGCCTGGTTAGGTTTTAATACAATACGATAGCGTATTGCAACAATGGGATCAAGTACAGAACCTTCACTACCCGAAAGCTGCGCATTGTCATCCATAGCTTGTGGGTTGGCAACAGTTTTACCTCGACCTATGAATTTCATCCTATCTGTCTCGTACGATACCATTTCTACGTCAGCACCATTCACGGTCATCAGGTGAAACATCCATGGCGGTGTTTCATCTTCGTTACGCTTACGCCGGGTACATATTATAGCCGGGTTATTAGGTATGATCTCTGTTTGCACAAACAAATTGCTGAAGGCAGGATGTGCCATGTCTGCAGCATTTGTAGCCAGTACCACTTCTGCATAACTGGTCACCTCAATTACCCTGCGTACAGCCGTGCGGTTAGTGATGCGTAAACGGCGCATTTCAATATCATCCTCGGGCGATACTACGATCTCCGTATATGTTTCTATACCTGCATCGCGCCTGCGGAATTCCGCATGCCCCATAGAGAATACCGCTTCATAACTCTTATATGGTTTTAGTGTAGGTTGATAAGTGTTTGACCAATACTCACCTGTTTCAGCATCTTTAATATAACAGAACATACCCCAGTTGTCGCGCGTGGTATCTTCGCGCCAACGGGTCACGGCAATATCTTTCCAGCAGCTGTAGCCACCACCTGCATTTGTGATCACCACCTGGTACCTGCTATTGGATAACAAGTGTACTTCAGGCACCGGTGTATTTGGCGTGCTCATAATACGCATCTGTGGTTCACTGGCTTCTGCGTGGGTATCTACTATATCAGAAGTGTGGGAGTAGAATATGGTAGCTCTTGGCAGGCGTTCCTGCAACAACAATAATGTTGCCTGTATTTGTGGCTCTGCCTCAAACCTCCGCTGCATAGGTTTATCCAACAACAGGTAAGACAAAGAAAGCAACCCCATCCCCTGGTGATGAGCCATATAAGACTTTATAACTGCACAGCTTGCTCCCCTTGGCAATCGTATTGGCGTATAGTCAATTGCCTCAAAGAAACCATAGTTACCTTCAAAGCCATCATTGGTTAAGGCCTGCAGGTTCCTGCAAGCCTCTTCCGGGGCTACCATCAATGCAAGCATGGTTGCATAAGGTGCCACTACCAGGTCGTCCCCTAGCCCCCTTTTAAGGCCCAGGCCGGGCACACCAAATGCACGATACTGGTAGTTAAGATTGGTATCAACGGTATTGTATCCAGACTCTGATATGCCCCATGGTACGCCACGCTGACGGCCATATTCTATTTGCCGTGCTACTGAAGCTTTATTTGTCTGGTCCAATAACGTATTATCATACGTTGGCATTACCAGCAATGGCATCAGGTACTCAAACATACTTCCGCTCCATGACAACAATATAGGGTCGCCACCGGCATTAGTAAGCAGGCGTCCCAAAGAGAACCAGCTTTCCTGCTCCATTTTGCCCTGGGCTATTCCCACAAACACACATAAACGGGCTTCTGATGCCAGCAGATCGTAATAGCTGGGGTCATTACGGTGTTCTTCTACATTATATCCAATACGGTAAAGCTTTTTAGAACGATCATAGAGGAACTCGTATTCCATGTCTGCCGTCTCCATACATTGCCTGCCCATTATTTCAATCAGCGCAACACGACTTGCAGCCGCGCGGCTCCCCGCAGTAATGTGCATGCGGGCAGCAGAGGACCATGGCTTTAAGGTTTCATTGTTCCCTTTATCTATCTCATCCAGCATGGGCAGCAATGTCACTTCAGCCTTTGCCAGATCTGCCAATGAAGGATTATCCAGCTCAGGAAATGCGAAACCAACTGGCATGTCGATGTGAAGCCATGGTGCAAGCTCATTTATATCATTTAAGATATCCTGTACCTGTGCATAAAGTTTATATATCCACTCACTGCCTTCATCTGCTTCTCGGGTTTGCTCATTATATACCGGCAAAATATATGCAGCCATAGTATCTAATACCACCTTTACATTTTTCAATGTATGCGGCAATTGGGCACGCACCACATCCAGTTCAATACGCATTTTCTCCAGTTTGTCCTGGCGTGTCTTTATGTGATCTGCAACTATATATAGTGTATCTGAAATCCCTTCAAAAATGCGTGGGTTTATAATTTTACCCCACAATATTTCGAAGAGGCCCTGCCGCAGCGTGATCAGGTGCCCGGCAAAGTTGCCACTGTCAACCGTAGATACATACCTTGGAAATAGAGGTTGCAGGGTTAACGTATCGTACCAGTTATATAAATGTCCACGATATTTTTCCAGTTTGTCAATTGTATCCAGTGTACCAGAAGTTCGTTGCAGGAACGTCTTATTTGAGATGTACCCAAAATCGTATGCAGTAATGCCAGACAACATAGAGAGGCCTATGTTGGTAGGCGATGTGCGATGGGCAATGACTTCTACAGGATTTTCCTGGTAGTTATCAGGAGGTAACCAGTTATCTTCGGCACCCACAAAACGATCGAAGAATGCCCAGGTTTTGCGTGCCAGCTTTTGCAGGTAAATACGTTGCTCCAGGCTTAGGTTAGCCGCCTTACGCTTCAGCGGAAGACTTATATACCAGCTTATAGCAGGCGATGCAGCCCATAATATAAGTATAGGCGCAGCTACAATTACGGTCATAGGATCATAACTGCACAGGTAAGCCAATATCATAATAGAGAGAAAAGGGGCTACCCACATACGGCGGTACGTGCGTAGAAGGGTACTGCGCCCTTTTACCTTAGGGCTGGTCGAAGGGGTCCATTCCAGCAATCCCCTGTTGGTGACCAGCATACGCCAATTGGTACGAATGATGGCATCTGTATTATAATATGCCTCATAAGGGAGACAGGCAATAGCGAAAATGATATGCGATAAACTGGAAAAAGCAGACCGCGATGCTTCCAGTAAATGTTCTTTAAGAATAAGATCATTAGGCTTGTGCACCACATGCCAGATAGAGGTCATAACGGTTTGGAGCAAAAGCATACTTGTTACCAGGAGTGTCCATAACCAAGGCATCGGCAATATGGTCCAACCCAGCAACAACAACGTTACAAGCGCTATTGGAGAAAGGCTGCGGCGTATGTTATCAAATATCTTCCATCTTGCCAGCCACGAAAGTTTATTGGGTACCAGGTGCCTGTTCTTATCTGGTATCCATGGCAGCATCCACCATGCTATCTGCCAGTCGCCACGTACCCATCTATGACGGCGACTTACATCAGCGCGATAAGTTGACGGATATGCTTCGTACAGTTGCACATCACTGATCAGTCCGCAACGTGTGTAGCAACCTTCCAGCAGATCATGACTCAGGATACGGTTTTCAGGAAACCTGTTATTGAGTGCTTTTTCAAAAATATCTACATCGTATATACCCTTCCCTATAAAGGAACCTTCGCCAAATAAGTCCTGGTAAACATCAGACGTAACACGGGTATATGGATCAAGCCCGGAATCATTCTGGTGCATCTGTGCATAGAACGAATTTTCAGAACCCGGCATGCTTACGGCTACCCTTGGCTGCAATATACCATAACCCTGCGTCACCCTTTGCTTCTGCTCATCATAAACAGCCTGGTTTAGCGGATGTGCCATTGTGGCAACAAACTTCCAGGCTGCATCACGTGGTAGTTGCGTGTCGGTATCCAATGTTATAATATACCTGATATTCAAAAGCACACTATAGTCGCCTACAATGTTAGAAAAACACCCTGCTGCACCACCACGTAATAATTCATTTAATTCAGAAAGTTTGCCTCTTTTGCGTTCATACCCCATCCATACACCTTCACGGGGATTCCATCTGCGTGGGCGGTGAAACTGGAAGAAAATATCCGGGCCACTACTCTTATATTTATTGTTCAGCAGTTCTATTGCTTCCTTTGCTGCCGCAAGTAACTCATCGTCGTCAGGCATTTTTTCCTGCAATGCATCTGCAAAGTCTGTAACTAAAGCAAAGTGCAGGTGTGGGTCACTATTAGCCAGGTAACGCACTTCCAGCGCCTCGGCAAGTTCTGCTATCCCACTTTTATTGGTAAGCATAGTGGGTATCGCCACAAGGGTACGTAATGGTGCCGGTATACCTTTGGCAAAGTCCATGCGCGGCAGTAATTGGGGCTTTACCAACAATGTTGCCAGCCAGTTCACTATCGATACTGCAAGGTGGGTGGAAGAAACGAATGTAAGCAGACCTATTATGGGCAATAACCAGGTATCCATTCCATATTTAGCAGCCACCAATATGGCGTATGCGCTGAACATGAGCGCTATGAGGATAATAGGCCATACATAAAAAGTCAACGGGTGTTTTGCAGTCCAGCGTTGTAGTTTATTAAGGGAGCTAAATTGTATGTTTACCGAACGTTCTAATTGTTCAAGGCCCTTATCTACCAGGTAGTAACCTACATGGGTAGTACGTGGTTGTCCCCCTTCATTTGCTGCAGTTTTGGCCAGCGCAATAGCAGTGCGCGCCACATGCATTTCAGTCAATTCGCTTCTTTTAGCAACCGACTCCACTACGTGCCGGTAATGGTCGCGCGTTGAAAAATCCATGCGGCTATAAACACCATCAATATCTTCACGCAGGGCTTCGTCTATACTGCTCAGGGTTTCTACAAAGTCGCGCCAATCGGTAGAGCCCAGGAACCGTAGACTACCTATACTATTGCTTATAGATACCTGGTCTGCAGCTTGTTTCTGGTTTTCAAGGTGTACCAACTCATTGCTGCTGATGCCAGCTTCTGACAACTGCTGTTCCATCCAGGTAAGCGGCAGGGATAGTACCGGCCCTTTACCTTGCAATTGCCTGGTCATTTCAGCTACAAACGGGCTGGCTAATGGAGGTGCAGACCGTGCCATATCTGCAATGATCAGTATCAGGTTCTTTGCATCCTTTTCAGCAGAGGCTATAAGCTGCCCTGCCCAATAGTCTGCCAGCTCCTGGTCTATCTTATCCATTGCTATACGTGCAGCCACACGTCGCAAGTTTTCTATCAGCGCCAGCCGCAGCATGATGGGAATTGCCCACAACTCACCAATGGTAAGCCGGGTAACAGTTTGGTATGCAGCAACAAAGTTGGTAAGGGTTCTTATGTCTATGCGGCCATCACTATGCGATATGATATCTAGAGCAATATCGTAAACACGGGGCAACCCTGCCGAGGGGCCATTTGCCGCCAACCTGGGCAAGCTCTGGCTATAACCTTTGGGTAAATGCCTTTTACCTATTACAATATGCTCTTCAATCAGGTAAAAATTATCCAGCACCCATTCACCCGCAGGTGTTATCCGTTTATTTTCCTTTACAGCATCTACCAGCAGATCTCTTACCTCCAGCAATACCTTTTCATTGTCGCTAAGACGCTTGATAAGTTGGGCAGGGGCTTTCGCTGTCGTTAGCTTATGCGATGCAGCTACGATCTTGCCTTGCTGCTCCATCTGTTCAGAAGCGAGCAACTCAGACCTAAGCGGATCTTCATGAATGTATTTCTGAGCAGGGCTATAGCCCTGGAAATACACACGCATACGCAATAAAATATCGTAAACTGAATTAGACTTAACGTTCATAGTATGACAATTGCTTCAAAAAAACAATGCCATTAAAGCTACAGCCATTATTTATATAACTCACTATATATTACGGGCACTATGAAAGCCTTGTATATATGTACAAGTTAATAGTGGGGAGGTGTGACCAGGAACTATGACACCCAATTGTTTATGCCAGGCAGACTATGAAGAACTGGCAAAAGAAATGGGATCCTACCCCTTTTTATATAACTTGCTATTGATCCAGCCCCACTTGTGCAGGCGGTGAGTGAGCGATACCCGGAGCACTCCACGTCCATACTTCATGCTTCTTTTAAAGTTGATGCTCGAAGCTTCATCAAAATACTTGGTGGGGCAGGTTACTTCGGCTATTTCATAGCCATTCATAAATATCTGAGATATCATTTCGTTGTCGAAAACAAAGTCGTCGCTGTTGTGGGTAAAGTCAATAGACCTGAGTACATCGGCAGAGAAGGCGCGGTAACCGGTGTGGTACTCGCTTAGTTTTTCCCAAAGCAGTATGTTCTCAAACAAAGTGAGGAAACGGTTGAAAACATATTTATAAAGTGGCATACCACCCTTCAGGGCGCCGTTGCCCAGTATTCTTGAAGCAAGGACTACGGGATATACCTCGTTGGCAATTATAGAAGACATGGCCAGTAGCAGCTTGGGGGTGTACTGGTAGTCGGGGTGCAGCATAATGACTATATCCGCTCCCAGTTCCAGGGCTTTTTTATAGCAGCTTTTCTGATTGCCACCATAACCTTTGTTTTTCTCATGGCTTATTATATGCTTCAGGCCCAGCTTCCTGGCTACCCCTACGGTATCATCCGTACTGTTGTCATCCACCAGCACTACTTCATCTACTACCTCATGCGGTATTTCACCATAGGTACGTTCCAGCGTCAGTGCGGCATTGTAGGCCGGCAGTACAATAACAATCTTTTTTCCGTTCAGCATGTATCAAATGGTAATGTCGAAAATAAACTAAATATTTTTGTGTGCAGCAGGTTGGTTATCTTATTCTAACAAAGCCTGTCATTCCTGCTCATTTTGTGTTTTGAGTTTCATATGGGTGCCTATCAGGTTGCTGCTGGCTTTTGCAAGCAACCTGTGCTGCATATCATATACATGGCATTCTGCATTCACTATCTTTTTGCCGTGCCTCACTACCCTGGCCTCGCTGCGCAAACGGTCACCTTCTTTTATGGCATATAAGAAATCTACGCCCAGGTTAAGTGATGTATAGTGGTTTTCAGCCTCCAGGCTTACTATGGCCCAGCCTATACATTCGTCTATTACCAGGCTCATCATGCCACCATGTATGTTGCCATATGGGTTAGTCATTTCTTTGCGCACGGTCATAGATATTACAGCCCTGCCCTTTTCTATTTCTTCCAGCGTCAGCTGCATCCAGTTGCCTGCTTCAGACCGCGAATCTTTCACTTCTCTACCCAGGTAATGCTCCTTTATCCACTCAACTAACTTTCCTTTTTCGGGCCGGGTATCCATGTTTATTTATTCTTTTTTTCTTTCATCTTTGTTTGCAGCATTACTACCATCTTCACTATTCTTGCTGCACGGGTTTCTGGCTTCTTAGCATCTGTTATGGCCATTACATGCTCTTTTTTATGGGTGAAGGCAAGCGCATTAAAGAATGCTTCCATCCCGGCATGTTCCTGCACGGCCTGCAATGCATCGGCTGGCAAGGTTACTGTGCGGTTCTTAAAGTCTATCCCCTCTGCCTGCCTTTCTTCCAGAGGCACTCCCCTTATGTAGCCTGCTATCTGCTCCTTTTTCTTAAAGCGCAGGGCGGTCCAGTCCTGGTCAACAGCAACCGATGTTACAGGCTCGTAACCTAGGTTGAAGACAGCTTCCCAACCCTTATCACGGTTGAGATCAGTGGGTATGGCGCCACTCTTTTTAGGATACACGATCCATAGCAGTGCACTATCACCCAGCTTGTTCAGCAGCAATGGTGGTGCAGCAGCTTCCAGCTCCTTAGCTTGTGTCACAAAAAGCAGTACCTGCATTACAGAACGGCTACCTGTATGGGGATTATAACCTGCAAACAGCGGGGCCACACTGGCTGGTGCATCCACAAGCAGTAAGGGCAGGTCTTTCTTCAGTTTCAGCTTATCTGTCAGCTCCATGGGGCAACGGTGTGCAAGGCGTTCTGGCCAATATTTGCGCAAATATAAAATAAAAAAAGCAGGCTCATGAAATCATGAGCCTGCCAGAGTTATATTAAAGTATTTTATTATTGATGCATTACCTGGAATACCTTGTTAATAGTACCATTGGTAGTGCCGGCACGCAGTATGTAGCTGCCTGCAGGGAGCTTGCTGATGTCAATGCTTTCAACTTTGTTGTTGCTTACCTGCTGGCTATATACTTCCTGGCCTATGGCGTTTACAATGGCCACATTTTTCAGTTCCAGGTTGTTGATGGCATTTACGGTAATGTTTGTATTAGCCGGGTTAGGATACAGGTTGATATCGCCATTGTTCTTGTTTACGTTGGTGATACCGGCAGGTACAGTCCACAACAATGTATCGGCACCGCAATTGTTAGATACAATGAGCCTTACATGGTAAGGATACGCTGTAGCATAGGTATGTGTAGGTGAAGCCAGGTTAGAACCGGTATGATCACCAAAATCCCAATAGTAACCAGTTACATTTTGAGCGCCAGACGGAGAGAATGCATAGTTAACAACATTGGTCTGTATAAAGTTGATACCTGTAACACTTGGCAGCGGCAGTACATCTACCAACTTTGATGCAGCTTCTGATACACAATATTTGGTTACTACCACTGTATAAGTGAAGGTGCCTGAATCATATACATGAATGCGCTGTGCAGTATCGCCGGTGTTCCATGCATAGGTAGCGCCAGGGTTACCGGCATCCAGGAACAGGTTTGGAGAGAAGCATACAGTATCGCTAACGCCGAGGTTTACAACAGGGGCCGCACCCACAGCAGCTGTTACAGGTATCCTGTTACTTTCGCAATCAGACCCACCAAGGTGGTAATGTATGCTGCCATCCAGATTGTATTCCGCATTTATATTTGGATTACTGAAGAAACCACACAATGATGTCGCATACTCTGGATGTACAAGAGTTGTGCCTGAGTACATACCTGGTACAACACTTATCGTCATATCAGGACCAGAAAAGCTGCTGTTGGTAGTACCTGTTACCGGTGTGTATTGACCATCGTAAGCTATATATATAGCGTATGTATTACCGTTGGTCAGGTTGAGCGGAACATTTACAGTAACCGGGTAAGTAAGCGAAGTGTTGGTAACGTTAACCGCTGTAGTACCCAATTGGTACCATACGCTATTGTTGGTTTGGTTACCTACATAGCTGCCTACTTTGTACCAGATAGATACCGGCTGCAGACCTACATCGTTAAAATTAAGATCGAAGCTATCGATAGTAAGGTTGCTGCTCGGAGCGACATTGAACATGATACCACCGTTGCAGCCAGCTGTTTGTATGCCACTGGTTGTACCTGCCACCTGTGTACTGTTGATACCCGGTGTGCTGGCAGACACATAGTAAGTAATATTGTTGGTGAGGCTTGGGAAGGTTTGCGATGTACCACTATATACTATTGCGCCGCCCGAAGGTGCATTGTACCAGTTGTAAACATTGCCTGCTACAGGAACAACGCCAACAGTGGCATTGAAACCACTACATACAGTATCTGACTGCACAATAGGATCGGCAGGCAGCGGAACCACAATAAGGGTGCTGTAAGCAGTATCGTTGCCCCTGTTCTGATCGTTGCTCAGTGAGGTGTAAGCCTTAATGGTATAAGTGCCCCCTGTAGGGATGCTCATGGTACCGATAACAAATGTTTGAGTAGCGCCGGGAGCTATTGTGCCTGCGTGATTAACATATAGAGGTGTAGAATTGCCCGGATAAGTAGCCCCTACTGTAAAGTTTGACTGTGGCAATGTACCTGCATTGTATAACTGTACACTTACCGTAAATGAAGAGTTGGCACAAACGCTGCTACCCAGCGAAGGCTGTGCAACTGCTATGGCGCTCATATCATCGAGCTGTTGCGGAAGGATGTTTACAATGTAGTCTTCTGTTTCACCTGTGGTAATGGTACCGCAGGCATCATCGCCAACGCCATCACCGCCGCTGAGCACGCGCAGTCCGGTAAGACCAGGTGTAAGGTTAGTTGGTATATGAATAGTACCTGTAGAATAAAAAGAAAGAAAGCTTGCAGTCATAGAAATTGCTTCACCAGTCTCAAAAATTCCATCATTGTTATAATCTATCCATGCTTCTGCAGTTGAACCTAATGTATTCATTAAAACATTCAATGTATAGTAGCTACCCATATACAAATTTGTGGTAGCATGGCCTACAGGGGGGTAGGCAGTATAAGCATTGGGCAGCACTGTGTAGGTTTGGTTGGCCAGGTTAGTATTGACTATTGAAACACTATCTATAAGCGGACTGATGCCACCGCCGCCGAGATTATCAGCCAAAGCAGGCTGGCAATAGCAATTATAGAACGGGCTCTGCGCTACAGAATGCACTGCAGAGGTATCTGACTTATGAGTAGCAGTATCGGTAGCAATGAGGCGGTAATCTATTGCAGCAGTAAATACTGCATTGATGTAATTGTGAGTGGCACCGGTAACATTTACAAAGGTATTGGCACCCATAGGGCTAGACTGCCACTGGTAGGTGATGCCTGATGTAAAGAGATTGGTACTATCGTACAGTGTTAATCCAATTGGCGAATTACCTGTTGAAGGATTAGGAATACAATATGTTGAAGGCCCTTGTATATTTAAAGAAGGCTTGCCCACAGATGGTGTAGCCTGGGCAATGTTGATATCATCTATATACAACTGGCCGCCAGAAGGATCTGACTCGAATATTGCGAAGTCGTAATTACCAGTGGATGTACAGGTAAAAGAACCTGTTGCCAAAGTATAATCGGGGTTGGTACCGTTGTGCACAAAGAATGCGGTATCAGAAGTATAAAAATTAGTGTAGGGCGGCGTAATGCTGGCCAACTTGGCAAAGGTGGCATTGACCGTCATGGTATTGTTGGTATTGGTGGTTCTATACCAGAAAGTGAAACTGTAGGTATTGCCAGAATCCAGGATCAACTGCGGGGTTATAAATATGGCAGGGGGAGAGAAAGAAAATGCCTGGAAATTAAATGCAGAAGGCAAACTGAGAAAATGATTGCCGGTATGCGGTACGCTAATGCTGGGAGTAGCAACGGTAACCACCCCAACCCCTGTACTATAATAAGTACACGTTGGCGCTGCACCTGCGGTCATAACGGTTTCAAAACCTTCGGAATAGGGCAAATTGCTCGCATTGCAAGCCTGTGCAAGCACTTTATTGTTTACGCCTAATACTAACAAAAGGGCAAACAAAGCAAAACAAGACTTCCTGGGGTATTTAGCGATAGGGGTAACGATAGTAGCGATATACTTCATGTGAAAATATTTATACGTTCCTGAATATAGCCCGTAAGTTATTTATTTTTTTTAACAAAAAGTAGCTTTTGTTAAATTTTACTAATGGCTGATAATGATCGATCTGCAATCTTCCCGGTTAGGGAGATATACATAGTTGGATAGGTTATTTATCACTTTATTAAAATGTAACTAAATGTCCGGAAATGTCGGTGACGGACATTTGGCGTTTGGGGTGGAATGGTCTTTGGGTAAGGGTTTGGGAGGGAATGTCCATTTTTTTGTCTTGAACAGGATTAATTGCAAGATGGACACGATTTGTTTGTTTCCATCCAGCCTTATTTAAGAATATCCATTGGTATTAAATAAATAAGTTCATAAGGGGTGCTACACCAAGCTCATCTCTTATGATGTATGCAAGCTACTTATGGTGTGGGAATGTGCCAAAAAAGGATATCCACAAATAGATATGGACTATGCTGGTATTGAGTTTGGGGGGGCGATATATTTTGTTGTCACAATGATAATTTTCCTAAATAATAGGCCCGTCTGGTAAAAAATCTTTTGGATTGCATTTAAAGATAATAGCCAAGGTATTTATGTGGTTCAAGTTATATTTAGCTCTATACCTGGGGTTTTCTGTATTTCCAATAAAACCAACCGATACATCGAGCATGTAAGCCAGTTCCCTCTGTGAATACCCTTTTTCTATTCTTTTCTTTTTTACTGTATCGATAACAAACTGTTCGATGGGTGTTTTTAACGGGCTTTGCATCGTGATCATAATTTGCCCGTAAGAATCGTTATCTAAAAATATTTTTCACATACACCTGTGTGTGTATTATATTTACATTGAAATTTATTTTTTATGGCCAGACCTATAAGTACAGTACATGGTAATAGTAAAATACAATGGTGGCCCTTCTAAGACGACCGCTCCAAATTATTGAAGTAGTGGCAGGTGGTGATGCAGGAAAAAACACATAAATACAATAATGGCATGTAAAATCAGTATTGAAACATTACAACCAATTTTTAAAAATTTATTTTATAAACTGTATTTATTACGTTATTATTTGGTATGTTTATAAATATAAATTCATTAATAAAAACGTTTTTAAACTAAAATGCTACTTGTGTTTTACAGGGTGTTGCTGAAGCCCTTACACCAATCAGCACCGGGAAGCTGAAAACGGGACAGAGTAAGCTGAACTATAAACTATAGCGTATGGATAGATCAACAAAGAGTAGTGAATGACATCTTTATTTTTCTTCTTTAATTCTTTAAAATGAAATTCATGAAAAAGAATATCAGCTTGCCTATTTTTATTTTTAGTTTTTTGATCGGTTTAGGGTTTTTAAACAATGTAAATGCCCAAATTTATGTGCCCGCATCTATTCCAGAATCGCTGCTTACAGGATTCCAGTTCGATTTAAATAGTGCCGTGATAGATTACTCACCCAATTGTACGGGTAGTTGCGGCAGTGCGCAATTAAAAGTTGTTTCATGGGAGGGAAACAGTGTTGGGGGAACTATACCCGCAGGATTTATTGCAGATGATGGCCTCGGCAGCCCGGTTACAGTAAATTTAGGCTTGGGTACAGGTTATGCAGATGTAGTTGTGGGCAACAATACAAGTATGACTACTGATTACTTAGTGGGTATTGTATATACGGGAACAGGAGCCCTACATTTAGATATATATGACATAGCCAATGTAGGTACCAGTAGCCCTTTAACTGCAACTTTAGTTTCGTCACAAATAATATCTCCCGCCGGCTATTTATATGGCGAACCCCATATTGATATTATTGCCCAATATGGAAGTCTGTTATCGGGGTTGCCAACTTGTGATAAATTTGTGATCACATACACTTCTTCTATAGTGAATAATCCCACAAGTATCATAGGCTATTATTCAAGCCTGAATAACCCAACTTCCTTTTCTTCCCGAACCATAGCAACCAGCTACATTCATGATTACTATGTGGGACCTGATGTAGCCGCAATACAACGCAGTGGAGAAATAGGAATTGATGACGTGGCATTATTCACCTACATGGGTATAGATACGCTATTTTATCAAGAATGGAATATAACCCAGGGAACTATTTCAAATCAAATTATCCTCGATCATATTCCCCAATTATTTGCACCTCGCATTGACGCAATTGATGACTACCATATAAATAATCCAATAGGGGCAAACCCATTAGCATATTATGATGTAGTTGCTTCAAACAGAACAACAAAGACTATAATGTGTTATAATAACAAATTACCCATTCCGGGAGGTCTTGATATATCCAGCGCATATTTAGGAACATCAAATATCACTGGAGATCCTAACGTTGCTGCAGGGCCATGTAAGACTTATACTGTTGCCTATCCTCAATATTATTATGGCACTGGTGACGCACTTGCCCAAAGCATTGACTGGAATACAGGTTACCCTGTGAACTATGTTAGTGGCACATTCCCTTTTACATACGTTGATTACTACCAAATTAATTATTCATTTCCTGTTGAGGGTACATTTGGAGTAGGTGGATTTACAGCAAGCGCTACATGCAATGGCGCTTCTTCTTCTTATTCCCCATATGCATTATTTGCCTGGGTTGGTATAGATGGCACTACAAGCGGCAATATATATGATAAATTAACGGATTGCAGTATGGCATTTAAACCGTCAAGTGTAGCAACAGTAAACCAAGGAAACTGGAGCATAGCGCCCAACCCAGCTATCGATGTAGTAACACTAGGAAGCGACAACAATACACAGGGCAATACTTACAACATAACTGATGTAACAGGCAGAACACTGCAACATGCAGCCGTAACCAGCCCTAAGCAACAGATAGATGTAAGCGCCCTGGTACCGGGTATGTATATACTGACTGTATATAGCAGCAATACCGAGCTAATAAAGACCATCAAACTGGTGAAGGAGTAGATTTATTAAAAGCTTGCTTAAAACGTCCGGGAGGTGTCCCGGACGTTTTATTTTGAGGATAGAGTCCAATGAGAGAGTCACACTAAACTTAACTTTTAGGCAGTGCCCGCACTGACACAGTGCACAATCCTGAAATCCTGCAATCCCATAATCGTGTTCAAGACAAAAAAAACAGACATTTTCACCAAAACCCTTATCCTCAGCCCGTTCCACCGCAAATACAAAATGTCCGTTACAGACATTTATGGACATTCTGAGCAATCAGGAAAAACCTCATGATCCGATAAGCGCCTCGATTTGAAATTAATATATAACCAAAAAAAGCGAGATTTGAAAAGGTAAAGTAAGCGATCCATCATTTAATATTTCATATGGATATACAAGAACAGATCGAAAAGTATATTACCAGCCAATCTGAACCAAAACGCAGCGACATGCGAGAGTTGCACCGCATCATTCTGCAAATAATGCCGGCATGTAAATTATGGTTCCTGGATGGTAAAAACAGTGAAAATAAAACTGTTTCTAATCCTAACATAGGATATGGACTGCACACCATAAAATATGCTGATGGAAAAACCAGGGAGTTTTATCAAATTGGCCTCAGTGCAAACCAAACGGGGATCTCCATCTATATCCTTGGTATCGGGGATAAGACATACTTAGCCCAAACGTATGGAAAAAACTTAGGCAAGGCGAGCGTGACCGGGTATTGCATTAAGTTCAAAAAATTAAAAGACATAAATATTGACATACTTGAAACAGCAATACGGTATGGTATTGGGGTTACAAATGAAAATTAAATGCAAACTGATATATTATCACGATCCATATAATTCACAATAACCAAAGAATTATAGTTCAGCCAAACCGCAACAGACATTTTCACCAAAACCCTTATCCTCAGCCCATTCCACCACAAATACAAAATGTCCGTTACAGACATTTATGGACATTCTGCCCAAAAGTGGAATGAGAAAGAGCTTATCATCACAAAACTGTACACATAAAACATGTAGATACATTTATTATCACTGTTTTATATGTAGTTTTGCAAATTAATTTCACTCACACCTACTTTATGACTATAACACAACTTGAATATGTTGTAGCGGTAGCTACTTATAAGAGCTTTGTGGCTGCTGCAGAAAAATGCTTTGTTACCCAACCTACCCTAAGCATGCAGATACAAAAACTGGAGGAAGAGCTGGGCATAAAACTATTTGACCGCAATAAACACCCTATAGCTATAACTGCTATGGGTGAGGCTATTGTAGCCCAGGCACAGATAGCCCTGGCTGAAACCGAAAAGATACACGACCTGATACAGAGCCAGCAAGCTAACCTTGCCGGTGTATTTAAATTTGCTGTAATACCTACAATAGCTCCATATATACTGCCCGGCCTGCTGGAACAGTATGCTATCAACTTCCCAGGTGTGCAGCTGGAGGTGAAGGAGCTGGAGACCCACCAAATAATAAAAGCGCTGCGCAATAACGAAATAGATGCGGCTTTGTTAAGCACCCCGCTGGAAGAAAACGATATAAAAGAATATCCGTTGTTCTACGAAACATTTGTCGCCTATTTTTCAGAAGATGAACCTGCGCTGAAGAAACGCATGATCACCCCTGAAGATATATCGCTGGAACGCATATGGCTGCTGAATGAAGGTCATTGCATGCGCAACCAGATCATAAACCTGTGCAGCGAACAGGTGCAGAAAATGCAGGCCGGTCGCCCATACCGCTACGAGAGCAGCAATGTGGAAACTTTGCGCAAGCTGGTGGACCGCAATAAGGGCATGACGGTACTACCCGAATTGAGCACCATGGAGTTTACAGAAGACCTGCTTGAAAAAGTAAGGTATTTTGAAGATCCGGAACCGGTACGCGAAATAAGCCTGGTGACCAACGGGCACTTTGTGAAGCTGACCTTGCTGCAAACCCTTATGGACGAGATACTGAAACTGGTGCCCGAAAAAATGCGTGTACAGAAGAAAAATCGTAAGGTGCTGCGCATACAAAGCGCTAAGCTGTAACAAAACAGAATGAATATATTTCCTAAAAAGCACTGTAGGAAACTACGGTGCTTTTTAGTGTTAATGATTATAACCCCTATTTGTACGGGGCAGCCTGTAGGGGCTTATGAGGTTGCAGAAGGAATATTGGCAATAAATATCCTGTTTATATCCATCTCTATAATTTCGCTATCGGGGAATACATTGAAGAAATTAGTTTTGGCTGGGAGCCAATCATCTTCGTTATTAATGATATAGTTGAGCATGAGACAGCCACCATTATTTAACAGGCGGCGGCAGTGGGACAGAAATGTTGCTCCCATCACAAACCCGGGCACTTCGCGGCCCCGGAATATATCCACGATGATCATATCAAACTTAACGTAACATTGCTTCACAAAAGCATTAGCATCATCGCAAATAGGTGTTATATAGGGTAGCGCATCGTCATCGCAAAACTCCAAGGCCCATTTAAGTATCTGCTTATCAATATCTACCAGGGTTATCTGCGGGTAGAAGCCTTTATCGTTCAAGATCTTTACGGCAGAGCCTAAACCAGTACCCAACACCAATACCTTATGTACCTGGGGGAGTTTGTGTTTCAGTTTTTTAAAGGCTGCCAAGACAGGGCGATACCTATTGCCGTCTGAATACAAAGCATCGTTTGTTGCCAGCTGCCACTGCCCGCAATACATATATATTTCGAGCGGCCGGTTTATACCTACCATGTGTTTTACCCGAACCGGGTACAGGTAACTGAGCATTTTTTTATAGAACGGAAAATGTGGAGGCGGCATTGGTAACTTAAAGGCTATACAAGATATAAAATGCAAATCAATATTCCGCTGCAAAGTACGTACAAAAGAATAAAAGTTAGTACAGCCTGATGCCCTAAGAATGAGGTAAGGTTACTACAGCCTGGATAACCGATAAAACTTCTGGTTGTTAGCTATTCTAATCCCGGCGGCCTATACGCTTTTTGCGGAAGAGCGGAACTTTACTTTCATTGCCAGTGAGTAACCTGCTGATGTTCTTATGATGGGTGAGCACAACCAACAGTGCCGTAGAAATGGCAAAAAGTTTATAACTAAGCTCCGGCGCATTGAAGATGAAAAATATAAGTACGGGGAATGTAATACTTGCGCAAATGGAGCTTAATGATACATAGCGGGTAAGGAATAACATAAATACAAATACCCCCACCAGGCTTACTGCTACCAGCGGTTGTATAGAGAGTATCATACCGAACAAAGTAGCGATACCCTTACCGCCCCTAAACTCGGCCCATATAGGAAAGATGTGACCCAGAACAGCTGCAATACCCAATACTATTTGAAGATTGGTAAATTGTTCGCTTTTCCAGGGCAGGGATGAGAAGCATGACAACTGTACTGCAGCAAAACCTTTCATCATATCAACAAACATAACAAAAGAACCTGCTTTAGAACCTAAAATCCTGAAAGTGTTTGTTGCCCCGGCATTACCGCTACCATGCTCACGAATATCTATACCATATATTTTTTTACTAACTAATACGGCAGTAGGTAGAGAACCCACCAGGTAAGCCAACACAATTAACATTGCAATCACCATCCTGTATTCATTTAATTGAAGCAGACAAATTTATACCTTACTGATCGAATATCCTAATACCATCTTCATTATTCGTTATAACACAAACAGTGTGAATGAGTTATGCGAATCAATTTTTATCAAATGCCAGCAGCATCCAATCGCCCATTTTTTGCACATTAAACAGTTGAAAACCTTCATTGCGTGCGGCCTCAACTATTATATTTTCATCGGCATGCATGAGGCCACTCATAATGGCCTTGCCCCCACCAACGGTTTTCTTATAAAGCAGTTGCATATTTTCCAATAATATATGCCTATTGATATTAGCAAGTATTATATCGTATTGCTCCCCATCATCTAACAAGGTACTCCGAACAACGTATATGTGACTGCAATTATTTTGTATCACATTTTCTTTAGCATTCTCATAACTCCATTCATCTGTATCAATAGCCAATACACTCTTCGCCCCCAACTGCTCGGCCATTATTGCCAATATACCTGTACCCGTGCCAAAATCGAGCACCTTTTTCTGCGTAAGATCTATGTCACGCATCTGCATCAGCATGAGCTGGGTAGTAGCATGGTGGCCGGTACCAAAAGACATTTTAGGGGTAATGAGCACCTGGTAGGGGGTTTGCACATCTAGCATATGAAAAGCTGCCCTGATGGTGCAAAAGCCATCTATAATTACGGGTTGAAAATTAGACTCCCATTGTGCATTCCAGTTCTGGGCCTCGATAATGGTTACACTATAAGTAAGGGAATACTGTGCTGCTATTTCATCTACCAGTATCTTATCATATAGATCTTCAACCACATACCCCAATAGCTGGCCGGCTTCTTCTTCAAATCCTTCAAATCCTATATTCATAAGGGCTGCCATTACCATCTCTGCAGTATCAGGACCGGATGTTTCAAATATAACGCGTATGTGTCTCATATGAGGCTGTTGTGTTGACAGCACATATATACTGTGCTTGCAACGGGCTGTAAATATAAAGAGGCTGTCCCGGATATGAGACAGCCTCTTTACAATGTTATTAATAAAAACTATTCTTCAGTACGGCGACCTGCCTTACCTGCTTTAGGTTCTTTTTCATCTTTAGAATCATCATCGTACATATTCTCATTGATCTGCAGATTTTTTTCTTGCTGATCTAAAGAACCTGGCTTAGCGCTGTTGTAGATGATACGGCGAGTAGGCACATCTGATACGATACGGAATTCTGTACGGCGGTTGAGCTGACGGCCCTGAGGATCGTCTTTACCATGTAATGTATTGGGCGCTGCAGGCATTCTTTTACCAAAGCCTTTAGCTATCATACGGCTCTTCTCGATTTCTTTCTTTTCCAGATAATCGAGTACTGATTGTGCACGACGCTGAGAAAGATCATTGTTGTATTCGTCTGTACCCTTACCATCTGTGAAAGAATAGATCTCAACAGTAAGTGATGGGTTATCTTTCATAAAGCTGGTCAATGAATCGAGTGATGGAGTTGATTCAGGACGTAAAGTTGCTTTATCAAAATCGTAATACACATTGCTTACTGCAAAACCGCTTTCATCCTGATCGAGGTAGATAGTAACGTTTACGGTATCATCTGGATCAGAACGTTTAACATCCATTGTGTTTACAGACTGCCGAGTAGAGGTATAACCTTGTTTGTCGCCGGTTAAAACATAAGAATGACCACGTGACAGGTTGAAGGCAAAAGTACCATCGGCTGAGTTGTAAGTGTTAAGGTCACCTTTCTGATCGAGCATTTTAATTACTACTTGTTCAGCAGGCTGGTTTGTTTTACGATAAACCACTTTACCGATCACCATCAGCTTAGGTTCAACTTGTATGCGCCATATATCATCGCAACATGTTGGATTCTTCAAAGCTATAGAACCAATACGGTTAGACACTACGTAAGCATCAGGTTTGCCGTAGTTATCTTTAATATAGTACAATTCATCAGCAGCGGTGTTAATAGGATAACCCATGTTCTGCAGGTTGGTGTAACGTGAAGGACCACCATCGGCAGAGAAGATATCGAAACCACCCATTGATACCCAGCCATTAGAAGCGAAGTACAATTTGTTGACACGAGAATCGTAGTATGGGGTTATTTCATCGTATTCTGTGTTGATCTGTTTACCTGCATTCTGCGGGCGGCGGTAAGTACCATTGCGGGGATCTATAACTGAATACCAGATATCATATCCACCACGGCTTTGCAGCTTACGGTTTGAAGAGAAGAACAAGATTTCCTTTTTACCCAGTTTAGCACAAAATGGTTGTGTGTTTGAACCTTCTTCATTGATGCCTTCGCCTAATACTTCAGGTTTAGACCATTTTTCACCTTCAAACTTAGACACATAAATTTTACACAGTACAGTGTTTGAATCGCCTTCGCCGCAACGGGTGAAGTAAAAGCGTTCGCCACCCGGGCTGAAGCAACCGTTACCGGTATTTTCGTCCCTGTCGTTAAAACCACCATCGCTGTAAGTTATAGGCCATTGGAAAGAATCAACAGCAGCTACATTATATTGCTTATGTGAAACCATGAAACGGGCAACATATTCATCGCGCCTTCTTTTATTCACTTCTACTTCCTGGTTCTGGCGCTGTGTAGAGAACAACAAAGCCGTATCGCCCAATGGATAAGGAGAGAACTCTGTATAAGCACTATTTACGTTAGGCCCTGCATTAATAACACTAACAGCCTGCGGATCTTTTACTGAATTGATACCAAGATTGCAACCCTGTATTTCTACGAGTGCATTCTTTTTCAATTTCTTATAAGTCTTTGGGTTGTCTCCTATAAATTTATTGAACGCATCTATTGCTGCAACATACTCACCTTGTTGCTTCAGCATCTGCGCCTCATCAAACTTAGAACGAGGATATAATTTTGGCGCTTCGCTATACAGTTCACCAAAATAGTGGGCAGCAGGACCATAGTCGCGGGTAAGTTTGTAGCACTGTGCGAGCTGGCTGGTCAGGTACGGGTTACGTTCCTGTTCTTGTTTTAATTGCTGATAATAATCTATCGCATTAAAATAACTGCCATCACGGAACAAACCGTCTGCCCAGCGAATTTTTTTATAGTACGGAAGCTTGGATACGGGGTCGTTAGCCTTGTTCCTGAATTTTTCCTTATTACGCTGTTGGGCGTTGGCATCAAATTGGATAGTAACGAGAATCGTTGCCAATAATAAAAGCAGCCAATTTTTTCTCATGTGCGTGAGCGTTGTTAATGGATATAAAAGTATAAATAGATTCAAAAAAAAGAAAGGGCATTAAAAAAAAGTTTTGGCCCTTTCTGTATTACTTTATGTTATAATTCTAGAAACGTGCACAAGGATAAACTAATTTACGCGCAAAGTCAAGCGGATTTGGCGCTATATAGCGAATTGATAGTTCGAACCCGCCATCGCCATTAGAAGCGGTCTTAAGATCTGACA
>Ga0206878_10035_pt1 | contig 59253 bp, 59 predicted proteins | sample Alteio_BWOrgCont_8_FD_152621 | JGI IMG/M metagenome (GOLD analysis project Ga0206878, IMG submission 152621) | Enriched cells from forest soil in Barre Woods Harvard Forest LTER site, Petersham, Massachusetts, United States -... | ecosystem: Environmental > Terrestrial > Soil > Temperate forest >... | reverse complement strand
GATCAAAGGAATTCACCCGCCGCAAGGACGACAACCGTGAGACGGTAAAATCCCGCCTTACCGCCTACCATGTCCAGACCGCCCCTCTGCTGCCTTATTACAAGGCCAAGGGCATCCTGCACAGTGTCGACGGAATGGCGGAAATCGGGGCTGTTACGGCCGCCATCGATAAAGTCCTGAAAAGGGCCTCAAAGTAGTTGACAGGGGCTAAAATATTCCTATTATTCGCGCTCTTGCGACGTATTTTTGCCCATGGCGCATATAAATTAAGATACTGATTTTAGGAGATTTTGTGGCTCGTATTGCAGGTGTTAACATTCCAACCGCCAAGCGCCTGATTATCGCGCTTCAGTACATCCATGGCATTGGCCAGAAAAACGCGCAGGAAATCTGCCACAAAACCGGTATCAGCGAAAGCAAGCGCGTACATCAGTTGAGCGAAACCGAAGTAGCCAAAATCCGCGAAATCATCGACCGCGACTACACAGTAGAAGGAGATCTTCGCCGTGAAGTTTCTATGAATATCAAGCGTTTGGTTGACCTTGGCTGCTATCGTGGCCTGCGTCACCGCAAGCGTCTGCCGGTGCGCGGGAATCCATCGAGGATGAATCCTTTAGCACAGTCGGGCTTGCCGATACGATCGCGAATAAGCGCAATCATGATATCGTCGGAAACGAGCTTGCCGGCTTTCATCACGGCGTCGGCCTGCTTGCCGATTTCGCTGCCCGCAGCCACGGCAGCGCGCAGCATATCCCCGGTGGAAAGTTTATAGACGCCGAGTTTTTTCTCGAGCAGTTCGCCCTGCGTGCCTTTTCCCGCCCCCGGCGGACCTAAAAGGATAACGTTCACCGGCCACCTTTGAGTTTGGCTTTTTTGATGAGCCCTTCATATTGATGGGCGAAAAGATGCGACTGCACCTGCGACACGAAATCCATCAGCACGTTGACGGTAATGAGCAGGCTGGTGCCGCCGAGATAGAACGGCATTTTGTAATTGGCAATGAGCACTTCGGGCATGGCGCAGACGAAAGCGAGATAGATGGCGCCGACGACAGTGAGACGGGTGACGAGATAGTCAAGATATTCGGCCGTGTTCTTGCCCGGACGGATGCCGGCGATGAAGCCGCCGTATTTCTTGAGATTGTCCGCCGTCTCGGTGGTGTTGAATACTACCGACGTATAGAAGAACGAGAAGAACACAATCACCGCCATATACAGCGCGATGTAAAGCGGCTGGCCGTGACCCAGATAGGCGGTGACGTTGGTCAGCCACGACGGGCCTTTGCCCTGATTAAAGCCCACAACGGTGAGCGGCAGCAGTAGAATGGAGCTTGCGAAAATCGGCGGAATCACACCCGCCATGTTGAGCTTCAGCGGCAGGTGTGAACTGTCCGCACCCATCATTTTCTGACCGACCTGACGCTTGGGATATTGCACCACGACGCGGCGCTGCGCGCGCTCTACAAATACGATGAAAGCGATGAGCCCCAGCGCAATGATAAGCACGGCAAGAATGATTTCCGTGGAGAGTGCGCCGGTACGGCCCAGCTCCAGCGTGCTTGCAAGCGCGCCCGGAAAACCGGCAACGATGCCGGAGAAAATGATAAGCGAGATGCCGTTGCCGATACCGCGCGCCGTGATCTGTTCGCCCAGCCACATGAGGAACATGGTGCCGCCTACCAGCGTCATCGAGGTGGTGATAAGAAAGAACGGGCCGGGATCAAGCACCGCAGACCTGCCGCCCATGCCATGCTCTAAGCCTACCGCAATGCCGTAGCCCTGCACCAGTGCCAGCAGCACCGTAAGGTAGCGGGTGTATTGATTGATTTTGCGCCGTCCCGCCTCGCCTTCTTTTTTGAGGGAAGCCAGCGTCGGCGAAGCAATCGTCATCAGCTGGATGATAATAGAGGAAGAAATGTACGGCATGATGGCGAGCGCGAAGATGGTCATACGACCCAGCGCGCCGCCTGAAAACATATTGAATACGCCCATCACGCCGCCGGCATGATGCTTGAAGTTCTCTGCAAGAATGACGGGATCAAGACCCGGAATGGGCACATAGGCACCGATGCGAGCAACAATCAGTGCGCCCACCACAAACCACAGGCGCTTTTTGAGCTCCGTGGCTTTACCGATGACGCTGAAATCGAAATTGCTGGCTAAACGCTCTGCCGCCGAGACCATAATACTGCATGCCTTACAATGAATAGGAATGCTGTTGTAGCATTCCGTTTAGCGGATGCAAGAATTATGCAGCCACTGAAACTTTACCACCGGCTTTCTCAACTGCCTCAATGGCAGTCTTGGAAGCGCGGGTGACTTCAATCGTAAGTTTGGCCTTGAGCGCACCCTTGGCGAGCAGCTTCACGCCATGCGGGTTGTTGCGGGTAAGGCCGGCACCCACGAGCTTTTCGATGGTGACGGTATCGCCGCTCTTCAATTTGCCTGCGTCCACCGCTTCCTGCAGATCGCCAAGATTAACAACGCTGAATTCGATCGGCTTATGCTGGTTGAATCCGCGCTTGGGCAGACGACGATGGATCGGCATCTGGCCGCCTTCGAAGCCTTTGATACGCACGCCGGTACGCGCAGTCTGACCTTTACCGCCACGACCGCAGGTCTTGCCTTTGGTGCAGCCGATACCGCGTCCGATACGCATGCGACGCTTGTGCGCGCCTTCATTGTCTTTGATTTCATGCAGTTTCATATTCGTATTCCTTACTTCGTCTCGACGATTTTGACGAGATGTTTAACGCGTTCAATCATGCCGCGCACTGCCGGTGTGTCCGTAAGCGTGCGGGTGCGGCGCATTTTGTTGAGGCCAAGGCCAATAAGCGTATCGCGCTGGTAATTCTGGCGGCCAATCGGGCTGCCGGTCTGCATCAGCGTGAGGGTCTTGCCGGTGGGCGCGGCTTTTTTCGCAGGCGCAGCCTTTACGGCTTGCGCTTTGGCGGGCTTGGCATCCGCTTTTTTGGCGGCGGCGGGCTTCTTTTTATGTTCTTCGGTCATAACGCAATCCTTAACTTCTTCAATGCTTCAAGCAGACTTATTCTTTGCCTTCTTCGATTTTCTCTTTCGAATTGGCACCGGCTTCACGACGACCGATGATTTCACCCACCTTCTTGCCGCGTTTGGCAGCAATGGCACGGGGTGAACGCATGCGGGTCAGCGCGTCAAATGTGGCTTTCACCATGTTGTGCGGATTGGAGGTGCCGATCGACTTGGCCACCACGTCCTGCACGCCCAGCGCTTCGAACACAGCGCGCATCGGACCGCCGGCGATGATACCGGTACCGGGCGATGCCGTGCGCAGATAGACTTTGCCGGCGCCGAAGCGGCCGGCGATATCGTGATGCAGCGTGCGGCCTTCGCGCAGTGCGATGCGGATCATGTGCTTCTTGGCGTCTTCCGTGGCTTTCTTCACAGCGTCGCTGACTTCTTTCGCCTTGCCGCTGCCGTAACCGACTTTACCCTTGCCATCGCCAACGACGACGAGCGCGGCGAAGCCGAAGCGCTTACCGCCTTTGACCACTTTGGCCACGCGATTCACCGCTACGAGCTTATCGATAATGCCGTCGCCGTCTTCTTTGTCTGCTTTATTATTATGTTCACGCGCCATGAGTATAATTTCCTAATCTATGTTTAGAACGAGAGACCTGCTTCACGCGCGCCGTCGGCGAGCGCTTTGACACGGCCATGATAGAGATAGCCGCCGCGGTCAAACACGACCTCAGAGACTTTTGCTTTCTTTGCACGCTCGGCAACCAGCACGCCTACCTGTTTGGCAGCGGCAATGGTCGCACCCGACTTCGCTTTGCCCTTGAGGTCTTTCTCAACGGTGGACGCCTGTGCAATGGTTACGCCCTTTGCATCATCGATCACCTGGGCATAGATATGCTTGCCCGAGCGGAAAATCGAAAGACGGATGCGCCCGCCCGAATTTTTGCGGATGGCGGTGCGTACACGTTGCTTGCGGCGTTCAAATAATTTGAGCTGATGTGACATAGATTACCTATTTCTTCTTACCTTCTTTACGACGGATGGCGCGGCCTTCATAGAGCACGCCCTTGCCTTTGTACGGATCGACGCGACGCAGACGATGCAGCTCCGCGGCCACCTGGCCGACCAGCTGCTTATCCACGCCCGAGATGGCGATGAGTGTGGGCTTCTCGGCCTTCACTTCGATGCCCGCAGGAATGACGTATTTGATTTCGTGGCTGTAGCCCAGCGACAGCGTGAGCATGCCTTTTTCCACCGCCGCGCGGTAACCGACACCCACCACTTCGATACGTGCATTGAAACCGGTCGAGACGCCCTTCACCATGTTATTGATGAGCGCGCGCGCCGTGCCCCACATCGCACGCGCTTTCTGCGTGTCGTTGGCGGGGTTTACATGCACCTTGCCGTCTTCAAGCGTGATCTTGGCATCTTTGCCGAACACGGTCTTGAGTTCGCCTTTGGCGCCCTTCACGGTGACTTCCTGGCCTTTGATATCGACCTTCACCTTATCGGGAATCGCAATCGGTAGCTTACCTACGCGGGACATGATGTAACTCCTAGAATACGCTGCAGAGGATTTCGCCGCCGACACCGGCGCTTCTGGCATCGAAATCCGACATCACACCCTTGGAGGTGGAGAGGATCGCAATACCCAGACCGTTGAAGAATTTCGGCAGCTTTTTGATAGAGGTGTAGTCGCGACGGCCCGGTTTGGACTCGCGCACGATCTTGCGGATAACGGGTTCGCCTTCATGATACTTCAGATCGACTTCGATGTCTTTTTTGTTGCCATCAGAGACGATGCGGTAATCGCGGATATAGCCTTCGCTCTTGAGCACTTCGAGCACGTTGGCCGAAAGTTTGGAAGCGCGGCATTTCACCTGTGCAAGGCGCGCCTTCTGGCCGTTCTTGATGCGGGCGATCATATCGGAGAGGAGGTCATTCATTGCCATGGTGCGTTCTCCTTACCAGCTCGATTTCACAAGGCCGGGAATCTGACCGAATGAGCCCAGCTCACGCAGTTTGATACGGCAGAGTTTGAATTTGCGGTAGTTGCCACGGGGACGTCCCGTCAGCGCGCAACGGTTGCGCACGCGGTTCTTGGCGCCATTGCGCGGCATCTGCGAAAGTTTTATCTGGGCGGCAAAGCGCTCTTCCATCGTCAGGTCCTTGTTCATCACAATCGCCTTGAGTTCGCCGCGCTTTTTGGCATGACGCTTCGCCGTACGGGCGCGACGGTTATTTTTTTCAATGGAGCTAAGTTTCGCCACGGGAACCTCTACTTAATGAAGGGAAATTGAAAACCAGCCAGGAGCGCGCGCGCTTCGTCGTCGTTCTTGGCGGTGGTGATGAAGGAAATGTCCATGCCGCGGATCTTGTCGATCTTGTCATAGTTGATTTCCGGGAAGATGATCTGTTCTTTCAGGCCGAGCGTGTAGTTACCACGTCCGTCGAAACTCTTGGGCGGCACGCCGCGGAAGTCGCGGATGCGCGGCATGGCAACGGTCACCAGGCGATCAAGGAATTCGTACATGCGCTGTTTGCGCAGCGTCACCTTCGCACCGATGGCGAGGTTTTCACGCAGCTTGAAACCGGCGATGGATTTGCGCGATTTGGTAACGATAGGTTTCTGGCCCGAGATGAGCGCAAGTTCAGCGGCGGCGGCTTCGATGACTTTGCCATCTTCAACGGCCTGCTTGCCTAAGCCCATGTTAATAACGATCTTTTCGAGCTTGGGGACTTCCATCGGGTTTTTGTAGCCAAACTGCTTCTGCAGATCAGCGCGGATTTTATCCGCGTAAAGCGTCTGCAGGCGTGGCACATAACTGCCTGATTTGGCAGTGGATTTTTCGATCGCTTTGGTCATATACACTCTCTGTAAAGAGCCCGGGTGTTGCCGGGCAGAAATCTGAAGAGGGTGGGATTTATACTCAAACTCCGTGAGATTGCAAACGAAAAGTCAGCGCTGCCGCCTTTTTATTAAACTCCGCGTCCGCAGGGGTAAATATTAACCGCATTTACCTGTTATGCACTGCCCATCAAACGCGCTATAATAGCCAATTACAGCAGTTTTCTAGTTTTTCGGGTCGGTATTCTTAAGGCACGGCGCCATTTCAGCAAAAGCCTCCGAAAAACCGCTAATGTAACCGGTGTTATACTGGGCCGGATGTGCATCCGCCCATTTCACAAAAATACTGATGCCGTCTTCCAGGCTTATTTTGGGAAAGCAGTTGGGATTTTCACGTTGGGCTATCAACATGAAGGTTTGCATTTTCCCGGTGCACACTCCTGCCGAATATACGCTGGTGACGACATTGCCCACCAGTTTATGCTGCTGTGAGGCCTGCTCCACCAGCTCGGCAGTGGCACATTCCACCGCCGTCTGGCGCGTTGAAGTGGTGCCAAGGACAATCTCCGCCGGTTTATCGGCCACGATGACCTCTTCGGCAAAGGCAGAAACCGGCCACGCTGCAATTAGCAGCAAACAGCGCACAAGAATAGTAGGGATTTTTTTTGCCTTCATTTACGTAGGTGCCGTTAAAGCAGCCACCCCGTCAAATTAGCTGGAAAAAGTCTCACCTGAGCGACGCGCGACACGCACTTTCTTGCCGTCGTTAAGCGTCTTGTAACCCACGCGGGTAGCTTTGCCTTCCTTGGGATCGACCAGCGCCACGTTGGAAATATGCAGCGAAGCTTCTTTTTCAACAATGCCGCCCGGACCGCCCGCGCCTGCACGCTGATGGCGTTTGATCATGTTGACGCCTGCGACCACTACGCGATCATTGTCGCGAATGACGGAAAGCACCGAGCCCTTTTTGCCCTTGTCTTTGCCGGCGATCACGATGACGTCGTCACCTTTTTTGATTTTCAATTTCTTCTGGGTCATACAGTTTAGTCCTAATTTTTAGCCTGATTTTCTAGCCGCTACACCAACCTTAAAAAATCAGTCTTAATTTTTACAATACCTCGGGTGCAAGAGAGACGATTTTCATGAAACGCTTTGCGCGCAGTTCGCGAACCACCGGGCCGAAGATACGGGTGCCGATGGGTTCATTGTCTTTGCTGACGAGCACGGCGGCATTGCGATCGAAGCGGATGGCGCTGCCATCGGGACGACGCACGGCAAATGCGGTGCGCACGATCACGGCGCGATGCACCTGACCTTTTTTCACTTTGCCACGGGGAATCGCATCCTTGATCGACACGACGATAACATCGCCCACCGATGCGGTTTTGCGCTTGGAACCACCGAGCACCTTGATGCACTCGACGCGTTTGGCGCCTGAGTTGTCCGCCACATCGAGGTTGGATTGCATCTGAATCATAAACTACCTTTACTCTCTTACTTTACTTACGCTGTTGCCGCGATGATTGGATTATTCGTAGACGACGGTCCACTTTTTGCTCTTGGAGATCGGGCGTGACTCGATGATCTTCACCACATCGCCGATTTTGAATTTATTCTGCTCGTCATGGGCAGCATATTTCTTCGAGCTGCGCACCGTCTTTTTATAGATCGGATGGGTATAGCGGCGCTCGACCAGCACGCTTACCGTCTTGTCGGCCTTATCGCTTACCACCACGCCTTGCAGGATACGTTTGGGCATAGTCTACTCCGCTTTCTTTTTAGGTTTAGCTGCCTTGGCTTCCTTGGCAGGCTTTGCTTGCGCTTTGGCTTCCTTGGCGGGCTTGGCAGTTTTCTTTGCCGGCTGCGCTACGCCGCGTTCGTTGAGCAGCGTCTTGGCACGGGCGATGTCACGGCGCACTTCACGGAAGCGTGCGGTGTTCTTCTGTTCGCCGCTGGCCACCTGGAAACGCAGGTTGAACAGTTCTTTTTTCAAAGAGAGGGTCATCTCTTTAAGTTCATCCGGCGACTTGCTGCGCAAGGTTGCGATATCGGTCATACTCAGTGTCCTCCCAGACGGGCGATGAATTTGGTCTTGATGGGAAGTTTTGCGGCAGCACGTTCCATCGCTTCGCGTGCGATGTCTTCACTGACGCCGTCGATTTCAAACATGATGCGGCCCGGCTTCACGCGGCATACCCAGAATTCGACCGAACCCTTACCGCTGCCCATGCGCACTTCGGCGGGTTTGCGGGTGACAGGAACATCCGGAAAAATACGGATCCAGAGGCGGCCGGTACGTTTCACGTAACGGGAAATCGCGCGACGCGCGGCTTCAATCTGGCGCGCAGTGACGCGTTCGGGCTCTAAGGCTTTTAAGCCGTATTCGCCGAAATTGAGCGAAAAACCGCCTTTGGCGTTACCGTGAATACGCCCTTTGTGGGCCTTGCGGAATTTGGTTTTCTTGGGCTGCAACATTGTTTTTTCTCTACCTTTAACAAGGGGGTGAACTTATACTTGTTTTTTACCTTAAGGCAACTGGATTTTTCAGCTTTTGCATCGCTTTTCAAATTCGCCTTAAAACCGCTGTCTGCGCGGCGTTTAGAGCGCTGCCACGCTTTCGCTTCATGGCGATTAACAATTTTTTTTGCGCGCGCGATCTGAAAATGAACATTGGCAAAAAGCTTTGGTTTTACACATCCTAAAATAGGCTCCGAAAAGAAATTAACTTTTATAAAATCTAAAGGTTAATTCAGAGTGATGCGCATAAAAAAAGGGGCCTTCCGGTAAAAGAAGGCCCCTTTTTAACTATCTGCTCGATTACACCAGCTCGTTACCGGTAGTGCGCTCGACGTCTTTCTTATCCTGCGCCATCGGGTCGTGGGCCATGATCTCGCCCTTGAACACCCAGACTTTGATGCCGATGATACCGTAGGTGGTGAGCGCTTCGGCAACGCCATAATCGACATCGGCGCGCAGCGTATGTAAGGGCACGCGACCTTCGCGGTACCATTCCATACGGGCGATTTCGTTGCCGCCGAGACGGCCGGAGCAGTTAATACGAATGCCCAATGCGCCCAGGCGAAGCGCGGATTGCACGGCGCGTTTCATGGCGCGACGGAAAGCGATACGACGCTCAAGCTGCTGCGCGATGCTTTCGGCAATCAGGGTGGAGTCGATTTCGGGCTTGCGAATTTCAACGATATTCAGATGAATTTCGTCTTTGGTGAACTTGCCCAGATCCTTTTTGATCTTTTCGATATCGGCGCCCTTTTTGCCGATGACCACACCCGGACGTGCGGTATGGATGGTGATGCGGGCTTTCTTGGTGGGGCGCTCAATGACGATGCGGCTGATGCCGGCGCTGCCAAGGTTCTTCTTGAGGTACTTGCGGATGGAAATGTCTTCATGCAGCTTGTCGGAAAATTCTTCTCCGGTAGCAAACCAGCGTGAATCCCACGTCTTGTTGACGCCCAGGCGCAGACCGATCGGATTAATCTTTTGACCCATCGCTTATTCTCCCTTTTCGCGCAGGATGATGGTGAGGTTGGAAAACGGCTTGAGGATACGAGCACCACGGCCGCGAGCGCGGGTATGCATGCGCTTCATCACCAAGCTCTTGCCGACCCAGGTTTCCGCCACGTACAGAGCATCCACGTTCATGTTGAAATTGTTTTCGGCATTGGCGATGGCCGACTGCAGGGTCTTGCGGACGTCCTGCGCAATGCGCTTGCTGGAGAATGCCAGCTGCGTGAGCGCCTGATCGACCTTCATGCCGCGGATAAGACCGGCGACATAGCCGAGCTTAATCGGGCTGATGCGAATGCGGTTGAGAATCGCGCGCGCTTCCGCTTTAGAAGCAGCCTTGGGAGCTTTCGAGGCGGCTTTGGCCTTGGGGGCCGCTGCGGTCTCTGCTTTGGGAGCTGTTTTTGCTTTTGCCATGATGCTTATTCCTTACTATCTGCCGACGCTTTTTTGTCTGCACCGCCGTGAGCGAGGAAGATGCGGCCCGGCGCGAATTCGCCGAATTTATGGCCAATCATATCTTCGGTGACCAGCACGGGAATGAACTTCCTGCCATTATAGACACCAAAGGTGATGCCGACAAACTGCGGCAGGATGGTCGAACGACGCGACCAGATCTGAACGATCTGATTACGTCCGCTGCCACGAGCCTTCTCGGCTTTGGCAAGCATGTATCCATCGACGAACGGGCCTTTCCAGACTGCGCGTGTCATGTGTTATCCTTTCTTACGTCTGCTGCGAACGATGAGTCTGTTCGTGCGTTTGTTCTTGCGGGTCTTGGTACCCTTGGTACCTTTGCCCCACGGGGTTACAGGATGGCGTCCGCCAGAGGTGCGGCCTTCGCCGCCGCCGTGCGGATGGTCAACCGGGTTCATGGCCACGCCGCGTACGCAGGGGCGGATACCTTTCCAGCGCGAACGTCCGGCTTTGCCGATCATTTCGTTCTGGTGGTCAGGATTGCTTACAGCGCCGATGGTCGCCATGCATTCGCCGCGCACGATGCGCACTTCGCCGGAGCGCATTTTCAGCTGCACATAGCCGGAGTCTTTGCCGACAATTTGTACGTAGCCGCCAGCTGCACGGCCGATCTGGCCGCCCTTGCCGGGCTTCATTTCGACGTTGTGCACGATGGTGCCGACAGGAATATTCTTCAGCTGCATGGCAAAACCCGGCTTCACGTCGGTCTTTTCGCCCGAGCAGATCACATCGCCGACACTCAGGCGCTGCGGTGCGAGAATATAGGAGAGCGTGCCGTCTTCGTATTTCAGCAATGCAATAAAAGCCGAACGATTGGGATCATATTCGATACGTTCCACCGTCGCGTTCATGTCGTGCTTGTCGCGTTTGAAATCAACAATACGGTAACGCTGCTTATGTCCACCGCCAACGCGGAACGAGGTCAGACGGCCAAGGTTGTTGCGACCACCGCTTTTGTTCTGTCCTTCGGTAAGCGCTTTTACCGGACCGCCTTTCCAGAGGTCCGAGCGGTCTACCTGCACCAGGCCGCGAAGCGATTTCGTGACCGGTTTGAATGTTTTAAGCGCCATAACTACATCTCCATGTTTTGCGGCAGCTGAATTAAAGAGGCGTGGTTATAGCCCGCGCGCTCAAAAATGCAACCGAATTATGCCGTGCCGCTGCTCAGATCGATCGACTGGCCAGCCGCCAGCGTCACAATCGCTTTTTTAAAATCCCTCCGCTTGCCTTCACGGCCACGGAAAATCTTGGTTTTTCCCTGTGAATTTAGGGTATTAACCCCAACCACGTCGACCTTGAACAGGGCTTCCACCGCTTCTTTCACCTGCTGTTTGGTGACATCGGTACGAATGCGAAAAATCACTTTATTATGTTCGAGCGCGGCAGTGGCCTTCTCGGTGATCACCGGACGGGCAACGACATCGTAGAAAATTTCCTTCATCGATGCGCCCTCTTTTTTGGCTTCGGTTTTCTTTGCTTTGGCCATGGCCTTATTCCTTCGTTAAACGCGTTTCCAGGAATTTTACCGCCTCTTTGGTGAGCACGAGTTCCTGGTGATTGATGATGTCATACACATTGGCGCCCTGTGAAGGGAGCACATCCACGCCCTTGATGTTGCGCGCGGCTTTGCTAAAGCCTTCGTCGAGCTTCTCGCCGCCGATGATGAGGGGCTTCTTGAAGCCGAATTTTTCGAACGACGCGACGATCGACTTGGTCTTGGTTTCTTTGATCTCAAGCGAATCAACAATCAGAAGCTTGCCTTCGATCTGCTTGGCGGACAGCGCCATGCGCAGGGCGAGGTTGCGGATCTTCTTATTGAGGCTGGTGGCATGGCTCCTGACGACCGGGCCGAATATGCGCGCACCGCCCTTGAACTGCGGCGAACGCAGGCTACCCGCACGCGCGCGGCCAGTGCCTTTTTGCTTCCAGGGTTTCTTGGTCGTGCCGCTGATTTCCGACACACCCTTGGTCTTGTGTGTACCGGCGCGACGCTTGTTGAGCTGGTAAGCGATCATGCGTGCAAGGATGTCCTTGCGCGGCTTGGTGCCGAACACGGCGTCGGAGAGCTCGATGTCTCCCGCTGCCTTATGATCGAATGTTTTTACCGCGACTTTCATGGTGTGTTTCCTTAACTTTAATTATTCGCTTTTGCCTTCAGCCTTCGGCGCGTCCGCAGCGGCCTCAGCCTTGGGAGCTTCGGCTTTGGCGGATTTACGGATGCCGGCGGGAAGCGGTACATTGGCGGGAACGACGCGTTTAACGGCATCCTTCACCATCACGTAGCTGTTTTCCGCGCCGGGTACTGCGCCCTTGATGTAGATAAAGCCACGGGCTTCATCGACCGAGACGACCTGAAGATTGGGAACGGTGACGCGCTCAACACCCAGATGGCCTGCCATCTTTTTGCCCTTGAACACACGGCCCGGATCCTGACGCTGACCGGTAGAACCATGCGAACGATGCGACACAGACACGCCGTGCGAAGCTTCAAGACCGCGGAAATTCCAACGCTTCATGACGCCCGCAAAACCCTTACCGATCGTGGTGCCGATGACATCGACGAACTGGCCCGGCACGTAATGTGAGGCAACGATTTCCGCGCCCACTTCCGGCAGATGCTGTTCATCAACGCGGAATTCCACGAGCTTGCGGCCGGGTTCCACTTTGGCTTTCGCATAGTGGCCACGCACGGACTTGCTCACATTTTTCACGCGGGCTTTGCCGATAGAAAGCTGCACGGCGGTATAACCGTCACGCGCTTTGGTCTTCTGTGCCACGACATGCACGTTGTCGAGTTTGAGGATAGTGACAGGAATATGTACGCCATCTTCATCGAAGATGCGCGACATGCCCAGTTTCTGTGCTACGACGCCGGTTCTCATGCTGCCTTCTCCCCGCCCAACTGGATTTCAACGTCCACACCGGCCGACAGATCGAGCTTCATCAGCGCGTCCACTGTCTGCGGCGTGGGATCAAGTATGTCGATCAGACGCTTGTGCGTACGGATCTCGAACTGCTCGCGCGACTTCTTATCGATGTGCGGCGAACGGTTCACCGTGAAACGCTCAATGCGGCGCGGCAGCGGCACGGGGCCGCGAACCTGCGCACCGGTGCGCTTGGCGGTGTTCACAATCTCGCTCGTCGAATGATCAAGCATCATGTGATCGTACGCTTTGAGCCGGATGCGAATTTTCTGATTATTCATACTCGTTTTCCTGACTTATCTGTTTTTAGATCCGACTATTCGACAATTTTAGCGACGACGCCTGCGCCGACGGTACGTCCGCCTTCGCGGATAGCGAAGCGTAAGCCCTCATCCATGGCAATCGGCGAGATGAGAGTGATGTCCATCGCCACGTTGTCGCCCGGCATCACCATCTCCACGCCGGTCGGCAGCTGCACCACACCGGTCACGTCGGTGGTGCGGAAGTAGAACTGCGGACGGTAGTTGGTGAAGAACGGCGTATGACGGCCGCCCTCTTCCTTGGTGAGCACGTAGGCTTCGGCCTTGAACTTGGTGTGCGGCGTGATCGAGCCCGGCTTCGCCAGCACCTGGCCACGCTCGACTTCCTCACGCTTGGTGCCGCGAAGCAGCGCACCGATATTGTCGCCCGCACGGCCTTCATCAAGCAGCTTGCGGAACATTTCCACGCCGGTGCAGATCGTCTTGGTCGTGGGCTTGATGCCGACGATCTCGACTTCCTCGCCGACCTTCACAATGCCGCGCTCGACGCGACCGGTCACCACCGTGCCGCGGCCTTCGATGGAAAACACGTCTTCGATCGGCATCAGGAACGGCTTGTCGACAGGGCGCTCAGGCTGCGGAATGGTGGCATCCACCGCTTCCATCAGCTTCATGATGGCGTTCTTGCCCAGTTCCGGGTTCTTGTCTTCCAGAGCGCACAGAGCCGAACCTTTGATGATCGGGATCGTGTCGCCGGGGAACTTGTACTTGGTGAGCAGTTCGCGCACTTCCATTTCCACGAGCTCGAGCAGTTCCTTGTCGTCGACCATGTCGCACTTGTTGAGGAACACCACGATCGCAGGCACGCCCACCTGGCGGGCGAGCAGGATATGTTCGCGCGTCTGCGGCATCGGGCCGTCGGCAGCCGACACCACCAGAATCGCGCCGTCCATCTGTGCCGCACCCGTGATCATGTTCTTCACGTAGTCCGCATGCCCCGGGCAGTCCACATGCGCGTAGTGGCGCTTCTCGGTTTCGTATTCCACGTGCGCCGTGTTGATCGTGATCCCGCGCGCCTTCTCTTCCGGTGCCGCGTCAATCTGATCATACGCCGTGAACTTGTTCTTCGCATTGGCCGCCGCCATCACTTTCGTAATCGCAGCTGTCAGGCTCGTCTTGCCGTGATCCACATGCCCGATCGTTCCGATGTTGCAGTGCGGCTTGTTACGCTCAAATTTCTCTTTCGTCATGACGGACTCCTCTTTCTTTTCTCTGTATTGGTTGGTTAAGCTACTTTTTTCTTGATTTCATCGACCATGTTGGACGGCACCTGCTCATAGTGATCGAACTGCATGGTATATTGTGCACGGCCCTGCGTCATGGAACGCAGCGTATTGACGTAGCCGAACATTTTGGACAGCGGCACCATCGCATCAATCACAATGGCATTGCCGCGCATATCCTGACCCTGAATCTGGCCACGGCGGCCGGTGAGATCGCCGATGACCGAGCCGGTATAATCTTCCGGCGTCACCACTTCGACCTTCATGATGGGTTCAAGCAATTTCGGATCGCCCTTGGGCATGCCTTCACGGAAGGCTGCACGTGCGGCGATTTCAAATGCGAGCACGCTGGAGTCCACATCATGGTATGCGCCGTCGGTGAGCGTTGCCTTAAAGTCAATCGTGGGATAACCCGCGACCACGCCGTTATCGAGGCTGGACTTGAGGCCTTTTTCCACACCCGGAACGAATTCGCGGGGCACCGCGCCGCCGACGATGTCGTTCTCGAACACGAAGCCGCTGCCGGGCGGCAGGGGTTCAAGCTCCAGCGTGATGCGGGCGAACTGGCCCGAACCGCCGGACTGTTTCTTGTGCGTGTAGTCGATAGTCGCCTTCTTGGTGATGGTTTCGCGGTAGGCCACCTGCGGTGCGCCAACATTGGCTTCCACCTTGAATTCGCGCTTCATGCGATCGACGATGATTTCCAGATGCAACTCGCCCATGCCCTTAAGAATGGTCTGGCCGCTTTCCTGATCGGTCGAGACGCGAAGCGACGGATCTTCCGACGCCAAGCGCGAAAGCGCCATGCCCATCTTTTCCTGGTCGGCCTTGGTCTTGGGTTCCACCGCGAGCTCGATCACGGGTTCGGGGAAAATCATGCGCTCTAAGATCACCGCTGCATCCGGATCCGACAGCGTGTCGCCGGTGGTGGTGTCTTTAAGGCCCGCCAGAGCAATGATATCGCCGGCATAGGCTTCTTTGATGTCTTCGCGTGAGTTTGCGTGCATCAGCAACATACGGCCGATACGCTCGCGCTTGTCCTTGATGGTGTTCGTCACATAGGAACCGGCTTCGAGCTTGCCCGAATAAATGCGCGCGAAGGTGAGCGAGCCCACGAACGGGTCGGTCATGATCTTAAACGCGAGTGCTGAGAATTTTTCAGCATCGTCGGCTTTGCGTTCGGTTTCACCGTCGGTTTTCACGTCGATGGCCTTGACCGCCGGAATGTCGAGCGGGCTGGGGAGGAAATCCACCACGGCGTCAAGCATAGGCTGCACGCCTTTGTTCTTGAAGGCTGCACCGTTGAGCACCGGCACGAACTTGAAGTTCACCGTACCTTTGCGGATACATTCTTTAAGCTGCGCAATCGTGGGCTCAGTGCCGTTGAGATAGGCTTCCATGACCTTGTCGTCCATTTCGACGGCAGTCTCAAGCATCTTCTCGCGGGCCTTTTTGGCGGCGTCCTGAAGTTCGGCGCGGATCGGCAGGTGATCGAATTTGGCGCCCAGCTCCTCGCCTTTCCAGATCAGCTCTTCCATGGTGATAAGGTCGATAATGCCTTCGTATTTGTCTTCCGAACCGATCGGCAGCTGGATGACGAGGGGCACGGTGCCCAGGCGATCGATCATCATGCTGACGGTGCGTTCGAAGTTGGCGCCGGTGCGATCCATCTTGTTGACGAAGCAGATGCGCGGCACGTGATATTTGTCAGCCTGGCGCCACACGGTTTCGGACTGCGGCTCTACGCCTGCCACCGAGTCGAACACGGCAACGGCGCCGTCGAGCACGCGCATGGAGCGCTCCACTTCGATGGTGAAGTCCACGTGGCCGGGCGTATCGATGATATTGACGCGATGATTTTTCCAGTAGCAGGTGGTAGCGGCCGACGTAATGGTGATGCCGCGCTCCTGTTCCTGCTCCATCCAGTCCATGGTCGCAGCGCCCTCGTGCACTTCGCCGATCTTGTGCGATTTGCCGGTATAATAAAGAATACGCTCGGTGGTCGTCGTCTTGCCTGCGTCGATATGGGCGCAGATACCGATGTTGCGATAGTCTTTAAGTGGGGTCTTGCGGGTCATTTCTGTCTGTTCCTGAGATGATCTTATTATTACGTGTTCTACCAGCGATAATGCGAGAAGGCCTTATTGGCTTCTGCCATACGATGAGTGTCTTCGCGTTTCTTGATGGCGCCGCCGCGGTTATTGGCAGCATCCATGAGTTCATTGGCGAGACGATCTTTCATTGTCTTGTCCTTGCGCATGCGTGCGGCCGAGATCAGCCAACGGATGGCAAGCGCCTGACGGCGCTCTGAGCGCACTTCGGTCGGCACCTGATACGTGGCACCACCGACGCGGCGTGAGCGAACTTCCACCGACGGCATGACGTTTTCCAGCGCCGAGTTGAAAATCGGCAGCGGATCCTGGCTGGTACGCTTGTTGATGGAATCGAGCGCACCGTACACGATGGTTTCAGCGGCGGATTTCTTGCCGTGATACATCAGTGAGTTGATGAACTTGGTGAACATGATGTTGCCGTATTTGGCATCCGGCAGAACAGCGCGTTTAATGGCAGCACGACGACGTGACATAGGGGACTCCTGTTATTTCGGACGTTTTGCGCCGTAGAGCGAGCGCGATTGTTTGCGGTTTTTGACACCCTGCGTATCGAGAGTGCCGCGGATGATATGGTAGCGCACGCCGGGCAAATCCTTTACGCGGCCGCCGCGAATCATGACGACAGAGTGTTCCTGAAGATTGTGGCCTTCGCCGGGAATGTAGCTGGTAACTTCGAAACCGTTCGTCAGGCGAACGCGGGCGACCTTACGAAGCGCCGAGTTCGGCTTCTTCGGAGTTGTCGTATAGACGCGGGTGCAGACGCCACGCTTCTGGGGGCAGGCTTCCATAGCAGGCACCTTGTTGCGGCGGGTAGGCTTTGTGCGCGGTTTGCGCACCAATTGGTTAATCGTCGGCATGCGATCGTCCTTATGTTTCGTCGTTCACCATTTCACACATCACCGGGATGGAATTTCTTCCCCCGGGAGAGTCCCTTTTCACCCCTTACCAACCTTTTGATGTGCAATAGTTTTTTTGCTTCATCGCAGGGGCGGATTTGAAAAGTGGCGCGTAACATAGACACGAGCGGCACGCCCGTCAAGCGGAATCTGAGGCTTTTTTAGCCTGTCTGGGATGTCACACGACTTCAGTAAATTTGCTGGTCATGCTATAATTTTACCCCTGCTAACGAATTGTTAACCATTCTGCTTTAAAGCTGCGGGTGTGATTTTTTAGTTGCAATTGCGATCCAAGTAGTAATTAGTAGCAACTCAAACGAGCGAACATCCCAATATATGGGAGTATAACCACCCGCCAGACTACAACAGGTAGTAAAAAACACGGGGCTTCTTACTTGATGACTTTCTCACGGCGGGACAGGTTTTTGACCAGCATCACCCCTTTGCGTGCACGCCTAACCGGCAAAAACGGTGGCCTGCGACTGCGCTGGCTGCTGCTTGGCCCTGCCCTGGGCGTAGCGGTTGCCGTTGGCTATAATAATGCTCCCGCCGCTTGCACGGCCGCCAAAACCTCGGCACTAAAGGTCACTACCCTGCTTTCTTCCGTCTTTACCTCCGCGCAGCCGGCAGCTGCCACCCAGCCAGCAGCTCCGCCAGCTGTTCTGCAGACAGCCGTGCCCATAAAAGCCGCTCCGCTTTATCCCGCCGATCTCAATGTGTCGGTACAGCGTGGCGACACGCTCATGTCGGTGCTGATGGATATGGGTGTGAAGCATGACGAGGCCTACCAGGCCGTCGAAAGCATGAAGAAAGTGTATAACCCGAAGAAGCTCAATATCGGCCAGTCGCTCACGCTGCATCTTGACCAAAGCAGAAACGATGCAAGCAAGCCCAGCCTGTCTACACTGTCGATAGCCGTCTCGCCGCTTAAAACCATTGCACTTGCCCGCACTCCTGACGACTCTTTCACTACGCGCGAAATCAAAGCGCCGGTGTTCATGGAGACGGCACGCGGCGGCGGCGACATCACCAGCAGCCTCTATCAGACCGGCATTGACTCAGGTGTGCCAGCACAGCTGCTCTCCGAGGTCATCAACGCGTTGTCCTATGACGTCGACTTCCAGCGCGATATTAAAGAGGGCGATCATCTCGACGTGGTGTACGAACGCCTGCGCACACAGAGCAACGTGACGGCAGGCCACGGCCATGTGCTCTACGTCCAGCTCACTATGGGCGACAAGGAACTCACTATCTACAATCATATCTCACCCGACGGCTATGCCGGCTACTATAACGCCAAAGGCGAATCGGTGAAGAAGGCGCTGCTCAAGACTCCGATCAACGGCGCGCGCATCACGTCGGGCTTCGGCATGCGCATGCATCCGTTGCTGGGCTACTCGCGCATGCATAAAGGTGTCGATTTCGGTGCCGCTACCGGCACGCCAATCTATGCCGCCGGTGACGGCGTGGTCGAATTCGCCGGACGCAAGAACGGTTACGGCAACTTCGTGTTGCTCAAGCATGGCAACACCTATGAAACCGCCTATGGCCACGCCAGCCGCTTCGCGCGCGGTATACATCCCGGCGTCCATGTAAAACAAGGGCAGGTGATCGCCTATGTCGGCATGACGGGCGCAGCCACAGGCCCGCATCTGCATTATGAAATCCGTGTTGCCGGCAATCAGGTCAATCCCTCCAGGGTCAAATTCCGCACCGGGCAAACGCTGGCTGGCCGCGAGCTCGCGCAGTTCAAGCGCGAAGTGAGCCTGGTGAAGACGGCACTCGCTACCCTGCCACAAAGCACACAGCTGGCCTCGCTGGAGCGTTAGTTAAATTTAGTATGAATAAAGAGGAACTCGATAAACTCTGGGCAGACCCGGCGAACTGGAGTTTCTGGTCTTATCGCTGCGCACAGGATCCGCGTATCATCGTCAAAAAGCGCACGAAACTGGGCTGGACGATTAATTTTGGCCATCCGCGCGCCATCGTTGCGCTGGTGGGAATGGTACTGCTGGGACTTATTGCCCCCGGCTGCGTGATGATTACGGAATATCCCATGGTCAATCCGCTACATATATACCTGGGCATCGGCATATCCATACTCATGACATGCACGTTGTGCATTCTGCTCTCGCGTCCGCCCAAGAGCTGATGTTATTTAGACGAGAGAAACCTGAATATTCCGTATTTGGCGATACTCTCGCAATACGCCACATACACAGGATCACGTGAGAGATGCCGCTCTTCGGTTTTTGCGCGCAGCAGGTAGATGCTGCTCAGCATCAGCAGCAGCACGCACTGGCGCACACTGTCCGCCACGTTGCCGTGAACGATGAAGGGCACCGAAATCATCCACCAGGAAAGATTCTTGGCGATATAGGCGGGATGCTTGGTGAAACGGTAAGGCCCGCTGGTGATGATGCCGCGATGCGTGAGGTTGGAGAAACGCGCACCGAACGAAATGGTTGCCCAGACATAGATCATGGTAAGCAGCAGAATCGCGCAGCCCCATAATTCATACATCACCGGAACATTGGCAAGCCATGCGCCCCAGGTAAAATGGCTCATGCCGCCCAGATACTGATTGCGAACGAGACTGTAAAATGGCTCGTAGCAGACGAGCGCGCAGGCCCAGCCCAGCATCGTCGGCTCCGCCGAACGGATATGCGTGCCGATGAGGCGCAATGCAAAAATGTAGCCCAGGCAGCACAGTCCGACATCGATAAAGTAAAAGAACTGGAAGAGAAACTCGTAATACGCTTTGAACCCATGCAATGACGAAAAATCAGCGCGCGCGAATCCATTCAGATAATTGCAAAAATACGTGAACATCAGCGGCAGGAAGAATCCCTTGATAATCCAGCCCAGCAACAACTGCCAGACCATCGGATAATTCACCTCATCCAGATGCAAGGTCACCAGTTTTCCCATATGCCAGTATCCGTCATACGGATCACGCATACGCAAATCGGTATACGCGATATAAGGAAGCGCCAGCAGGCACCATGCCGGCATCATCATCTGCAGCATCGCAAAATAACGGTTATAAAATGAGCCGTGATATTCGGAAAAGAGCCAGTAGAGCAGCGCAATAAATGTCATGCTGCCAAACAGACCTGCAAGTTTATAAAAATTGCGCGGCCAGGAAAGCTCACCGCGAAACGTATCTTGCTGCTCACCCTGAGCGCGTTTTAACCTGCACAACAATATATCGCTGAGAATAATGCCGGCAGCGGTCACGCCGATGATAAAAAGGGCTGACTGCGGCGTATCAAGCGACAGCAGATGATGACAGACACAATAGGTGCTGAATAAAAACGCTACGATGCCCACGAAGGCAACGCCGTCGTGAGTGGCGGAAGGCGGAAATGATCTATGCGAATGCACTGCCAAACGATCCCCGGAGTTAAGCGAAGGTAGCGCATTCGCCATCAATTTTCATCTTCTATTTTCATAAATTTCCGCTGTTTAGACAGATACCCCTGCACAGATTTGACTTTCGCGATGAGGCAAAGTCACTTATAAGAATGATCAGGAAATGGTGATTCCCCACCATGCAAACGGAAGCGATGCTGATTAAAATGAGACTCTCCAACGCTTGGGACGCATACGGGACGATGCTTCTTGAGAGATTGTTTACCGCCGTGTTACTCGGCCGCTTTCTGTTCCCGTTTTTTTACAATCCGCTCGACAGAATCGCCACCGACATGCAGCGCCATTTCAACAATGGCATCAATCTGTTTACACCCAATTTCTTCAACGGACTCGATCCGAAGACCTATCAGGTCTGGCTCTATCTTCTGCATCTTTTCCCCAGCGGTCTGTATCATTTTTTCTATGCTTTCTTTACCGGCCTGCTGTGCGCGGGCATGCCCTGGTTCTGGTACAAAGCGCTACGTGAAATTACGACACGGCGCAAATCCCTGCTGCTGGCCATTATCATAGGGACACATCTTTCACTGCTCGTGATTTATTCGCTTTTCATGATTGAAACGATGATGCTCACAATCGTGGCACTCTCGGCATGGATGACTTTGCGTGCGGTGCGCAAACGTACCTTTGCTGCTTTTATGGCCGCCACAGTGTGCTGGATAGCCGCCGCATTCACCAAGCAAACCATTCTGCCCATGATGATGATGGGCATGGGCTATGCCCTGCTGGGCCAGCCCGACAAACTCAAAGCCTTTGCGGCAGCCTGCGCGCTGTTCCTGTTGGCGATTATTCCTGCGTCGTGGCAGAGTTATGAGGCGCTGCATTTTTTTGCGCCCTTTGGTTTCGCCGGCAAGGAAACCATCATCCGCAAATGCGGATACCTGGAAGTGGGATTTACTCTTGGCAATAACAAGAACGGCTACGGCGTCTATTATTGGAGAGGCACCGCCTTCGATTATAATCCGCTTACCCCCGTCGCCAGTTACACCGCAAAACGCATCAGCAACCAACGCTATATCACCGGCAATATCGACCTCACGCAGGGACGCAGCGGATGGGAAAAAGCGCTCTACGTAGTTGAACAGAAACATACATGGATGGATGTGCTGCATGAATATGAAGAAAATGTCGTTTATCTGTTTTTTGATCATTCCTGGCCCGATTCCAATCCCGGTCTGCCCAGCCTGTGGCTGAATCTTAATTTTGATCTGCGCTGGACATGGTTTCCCTGCTTCATGCTTCTGCTGTTCTACGGCCCGTTCGCAAGACTTGCACCGCATAAAATGTGGATTGTCATGGTGGCCATCGCCATCACCTGGGCATTTCTGCTGCAGGATGTCGCTGTAGTCGAAGGGCGTTATCGCAAACTGATTGAACCGTTCATGATTGCGGGCGTCTTTTTCATTCTGGAGTCATGGTGGGCCCCCGTGCCCGAAAAACGCGTGAGCCTGTGGGAGTTTATAACACAGATCTATGTTTATCCCCTGCTGCGCCAATTGCTGGCGCCCATATTCCCTACCGGCGAGATGGATCCGTTGCTTGAGCCCCTGAAAGTGCCGGCAGCGCCCAAGGCTTCGCTGTGGAGCAGGGTTAAGGAAATAGCGAAAGCGCTGGAATGAGCGCGGTGGGGAGAATTAAGTGCTGATGTGGAAAAAATACCTGTTTTCCAAAACGATTGAACAAAAAATGGCGCAGTCGCGGCATTCCACCGGCTTTGACTATCTGCGTCTCGTTTTTGCCATTTTAATCATCGCACGCCATACGCTGCTGATCTGTGAAGGGCGCGCCGCCGAGACGCTGACATGGATAGGGCCGCTGCGACCCTACTATCAGTTTCTTGTACCGGTATTTTTTGCGCTCAGCGGCTTTCTGGTGGCAGGAAGCCTGGCGCGCACCAATAACCTGCCGACGTTCCTCACGCTGCGCGTGCTGCGCATTTTTCCTGCACTGGGAGGCGAAGTACTGATCTCAGCGCTGATCATCGGCCCGCTGCTCACCGCGTGGCCGTTGGGGGCCTATTTCTCCAGCCCCATGTTTTTCAAGTATTTTGAAAATTTGTTCGGCAATATCCATTACTTTCTCCCCGGCCTGTTCTGGCACAATAAATCCAGCTTCGTAAACAATCAGCTCTGGACAGTCCCTTATGATCTCGAATGCTACGCCATCATCTCGCTACTCGCCTTCGTAGGCATCGTCAGGCATCCGAAATGGTTTGGCGTTGCCGCACTGCTTTTCACCATCGGGGGTTTCTGCGACGACTGGTTCAGCGGCGAGCTCATTCTTGATTCGCCGTCACCCGGCCACATGGTCAGCGCCACATTCCTGTGGGGCGTCTTTATTTATCTCTGCCGGGATAAAATACCTTATCATCCGTTATTGTTCTGCCTGGCGCTGGCCGTGACCTGGCCTTTACTCATGTACATTGAAACGGTGTATGTGGCTGCGCTGCCTATAGCCTACGTGACTATCTATGTGGGGCTGATGAACCCGCGCAAGATATTCCTTATCGACCGCCGCGATTATTCCTACGCCATGTATCTCTACGGATTTCCGGTGCAGCAAACCGTGTATCAGCTTTTTCCAAATTGCAGGGTGTGGTATCTGCATTTTCCGCTGTCGCTTTTCTTTACCAGCATCTGCGCCTATCTGTCCTGGACGTTTCTGGAATCACGCATCATGAATCAGAAAAAACATGCGGTGGCCTATATGAATGCGTTTGGTGAAAAGCTCAAGCGCATCTCAGCCCCCACCCCCCTACTGGATGCAAGTGCATGATCGCACCGCGGTGGAATGCGTGGAAAGGCCCTACCATCGAACAGCAGATGATACTCCATAAGCATGCCAGCGGCTTTGACTACATGCGGCTTTTTCTCTCTGTCTGCATCATCCTCTGCCACACCATCATCCTTTGTTATCCCAGAACGGTGGAAACAGCCATGTGGACCGGGCCTTCGCGGCCTTTTTTTTATTTCCTCGTACCCAGCTTCTTCGCAATGAGCGGCTTTCTGGTGGCCGGCAGTCTGGTGCGGGTCAATAACATCCCTGCATTCCTGACGCTGCGCGCGATGCGCATACTGCCCGCTTTATGTGGCGAGGTAATCATTTCCGCGGTGATCATCGGCGGCATCCTGACCGACCTTCCCTTATCGCGCTATTTCACCCATAAAAACTTTTACGCGTATTTTCTTAACATCGTCGGGGACGTACATTTCTGGCTGCCAGGTGTGCTTACGCAACATCGCATCTCCAAGGTGAATGCACAGCTATGGACGATTCCCTACGAATTCGAATGCTACGCGTTGATTACGATTCTGGCATTCATTGGCATCGTCAGGCACCGTGCATGGCTGGCGGTTGCCGCGGTTATACTCACTTTGCTGATGAATTATGCCGACTATCGCAACGGCGATTTGATCTATGACTGGAGACCGACAGGATTGTTCACTGTAAGCGGTTTTCTCTGGGGTATCATTCTGTATATGTACCGCGACAAAATCCCCTGCAATGCATTGCTGTTTCTGCTGGCCACGGCGCTAAGCTGGTGGGCGCTCACTTACGAAGAGACAATGTATGTCGCCGGTCTGCCCGTGGCGTATATGACCATCTATCTCGGGCTGATGAACCCAAAAAGAACCTTAATTATCACCTCCGGCGATTATTCCTATGGGCTTTATCTCTACGGTTTCCCTGTTCAACAGGCGCTGAGTCAATTAGTGCCGGCGTCCATGGTATGGTACATTCATCTGCCGCTGACCATTCTCATCGCCGGTTTTTGCGCTGTGGTCTCCTGGCACCTGCTCGAAGCGCGTGTGCTCAGCAAAAAGAAACAAATGCTGGCATTGGTTGAGTCGCTACGCAGTCGCATGCAAAGACGTCTGATCCTTTTCGCGTGAGCATTATCCCGTCGCTTTTTTCTTGGTCTTGCTCGTCTTGGGAGTAATGACGATGCCGTCTTTGTCGGCGCTGATGACCACTTCATCCCCTTCACCGACTTTGCCTTCGAGCAGTAAATTGGCAAGCGGATTCTCAAGGCTGCGCTGAATCACGCGTTTAAGCGGCCTTGCGCCGTAGACCGGGTCATAGCCGATATCGGCCAGCCAGTCGCGGCCGGCTTTCTCTAAGGTGAGCGTAATCTCGCGATCGGCCAGGCGTTTGGCAAGGCGTGCGATCTGGATATCGACAATCGAATGCATGTGCTTCTTGGTCAGGCGATTGAAGATGAGTATTTCATCTAGCCTGTTGAGAAATTCGGGCCTAAACGACTTGCGCACCACGCCCATGATCTGGTCGCGCACGGTGCCGCTTAATTCCTCGTCTTCCTTGTGCGCAGCAATGAATTCGGAACCGAGGTTAGAGGTGAGCACAATAAGCGTGTTCTTGAAATCGACTGTGCGCCCCTGCCCGTCGGTCAGGCGGCCATCATCGAGCACCTGCAAGAGCACGTTGAACACGTCCGGATGCGCTTTTTCGATCTCGTCGAACAGAATCACCTGATAAGGCCTCCGGCGCACCGCTTCGGTGATCACCCCGCCCTCTTCATAGCCTACATAGCCCGGAGGCGCACCGATGAGGCGTGCGACCGCATGCTTTTCCATGAACTCAGACATGTCGATGCGCAACAGCGCCGCTTCGTCGTCAAACAGGAACTGCGCCAGCGCCTTGGTAAGTTCGGTCTTGCCTACGCCTGTGGGGCCCAGGAACAGAAACGAACCCATCGGCCGCGCCGAATCGCCCAGGCCCGCGCGCGAACGGCGCACAGCATTGGACACACTCACCACCGCTTCTTCCTGGCCGACCACGCGCCCGTCCAGTATTTTTTCCATCTGCAGCAGCTTCTCGCGTTCGCCTTCGAGCATTTTGTCGACAGGAATGCCGGTCCAGCGCGAAACCACTGAGGCGATGTCCTGCTCGGTGACCGCTTCTTGCAGCATAGCATTCTTGCTCGCCGCTTCAGCATCCGCCAATTGCTTGGCAAGCTTGGGAATGACGCCGTAGACGACTTCACCCGCCTTGGCGAGGTTGCCTTCGCGCTGGGCAATGTCGCGCTGGCGCTGCGCTTCCTCGATCTGTTCTTTGATCTTCTGAATGCTCTGCATCTGTGATTTTTCCGATTGCCACTTGCCGGTCATGTCAGCGCTTTCTTTCTCGAGCACCCTGAGCTCTGCGCTCAGCTTGCCAAGACGCGCCTGTGAAGCGGCATCGGTTTCTTTCTTAAGTGCCTCGCGTTCGATCTTGAGCTGGATGATCTTGCGATCAAGCTCGTCGATCTCCTCAGGCTTGCTGTCCACTTCCATGCGCAGGCGACTCGCGGATTCATCGACCAGATCGATGGCCTTGTCCGGCAGGAAACGATCGGTGATATAGCGGTGCGACAGCGTGGCCGCGGCGACAATCGCGCTGTCAGTGATGCGGATGCCGTGATGCAATTCGTATTTTTCCTTTAAGCCGCGCAGGATCGAAATCGTGTCCTCCACCGTCGGTTCGGAAACGAAGACCGACTGGAAGCGGCGGGCGAGCGCAGCATCTTTCTCAATATACTTGCGATACTCATCGAGCGTGGTCGCGCCGACGCAATGCAGCTCACCGCGCGCAAGCGCCGGCTTGAGCAGATTACTGGCATCCATCGCGCCTTCCGTGCGGCCGGCCCCGACCAGCACATGCAACTCGTCGATAAACAGGATCACCTCGCCGCCTGCCCCGCCGATTTCCGATAGCACGGCCTTGAGACGTTCTTCGAATTCACCGCGGTATTTAGCGCCTGCGATCAATGCACCCATGTCGAGCGCAAGCAGCATTTTATTGCGCAACGATTCCGGCACGTCACCCGCGATTATGCGCGCAGCCAGCCCTTCGATAATCGCCGTTTTGCCGACGCCGGGCTCGCCGATAAGCACAGGATTGTTCTTGGTGCGCCTGGACAGCACCTGCATGGTACGGCGAATTTCTTCATCGCGGCCGATGACGGGATCCAGCTTGCCCTGTTTGGCAAGCTCGGTGAGATCCTTGGTGTATTTGCGCAATGCCTCGAAACTGTCCTCGGCATGCTGCGACGTGGCGGCCCTGCCCTTGCGCATGTCGGTGATGGCCTTGCCAATTGCCTGCGGATTGGCGCCGGCAGCAGCAAGGATGACTGCGGCAGGTGTGCCGGCCGTCACCGCAATCGCCTGTAGGAGGCGCTCCTGGGTAACAAATTCATCCTTGGCTTTCTTTGACAGGTTCTGTGCGCTCTCAAACACGCGCGCAGTCTCAGGTGTAAGGTGCAACTGGCCGGCGCCGCTGCCTTCCACCCGTGGGATGCGCCCAAGCTCCTCGTCTATCTGCTTTTTGACCTGCTGGACATTGCCGCCCGCAGCGCCGATGACACGGCCGGCGATGCCGTCCTTGTCTTCAAGCAGTGCCAGCAGAATATGCTCAGGCGTGAAGCGCTGATGGCCACGCGCTACCGCCGTGGTCTGGGCAGCTTGCAGCGTATTTCGCGCCTTATCGGTAAATTGTTCGAAATTCATTACTGTTTCTTTTCGCGATTTCCGTTAGATAAGGATAATATGGGTAGATTAATACGATTATACAAGACCCTTTTACTGATCTATTGCGCCAGCGTGAGTGCTGCTTTGGCAGCGGATGCGCCGACGGAGCAGCATTTTTATGGCGTCTATGATTTCAGCTGGACCGGAGTGGGTCTGGGTAATGTGGCGCTTGGCATTGAAGAGACAGCTGATGGCTACCATATGCATGCACAGGTGCATTCCAAGGGGATCGTCAACCTGTTTACCCGCCATACCAGCAACACCGAGGTCACCGGCACGCGCAAAGGTAACCGCTACCAGCCGCTACGTTATGAAAGCCATTACATGACTAAGAAAAAACCCCGCCATGTCAAGCTGGCCTTTGATGAAAAAGGCGTGGTGACCGAAGAATTCAACGACCCGCCCGAAGACCGCAGTGACCGTCCTGAAGTTCCCCATTCCCTCAAGGACGGTGCGGTTGACCCATTGACTGCGTTGCTGCTGACGCAGGGTGGCGCAGCACAATTCAAGGGGTTTGATGCCAAGCGGCTTTACGAGGTGAAATCGCAGCAAGGCGAGAATGCGGTGGCCCATATACTGGGTGAGCGGCGCAAGGCAGTATCGTATGTGCTTTCACGCAAGCCGCTGGGCGGCATGACCGCCAAGGAACAGACGGAATATAATAAAGGCGAGCCGCCGCTTACGTTTTATTTCAGCGACGATGCAAAGCACACCCCGCTGGGAGTGCATATGCCCATTTATCTGGGCAGCGTACAAGGTGTGCTGGTCAAGGAATGCAACTCATGGGACGAATGCAAGCTCGAATAGAGTCTTTTATTTCAGGGGGCACGCGGCACACGGTTGCGTTTTGCCCAATCTCCCCTGCGAGATCGTCGCTGATAAAGCGCCTGCGCGTGCCCGCGTTATCCGTGGCGTTTCTTTTTTTGGGAGTAAGTTTTTCAGCCATTGCCCAGGAGGATCCGCAACTGCCTGCGGAAGGCCAGAAGGATTATGTCAGCGAAGTGTTTCCCTATGCCATCGATGAGCTGCACGATCGCATTGCCCTGCTCTTTGACAGCAATGTGCGTGATTATTACGAAGATTATCCCGCAGCGATTTACGATATTCCCAAAGAACGCATAAGCGCGAAGTATCTCTCCGACGATGAGCGCAAAGCGTTTCTCGATTTCCCGATAGTGCGCGCAAATAAGTTCTATGTGTTTTACGGCGCCTATCCAAACATGCAGTATAAACTGGGCGCCACACCGCTCAGCGTCATGGGCCACAGCAACGCGGCGCTGCAGCGTTATGCAAAACTTCCTGCCGAAGCGCGCTCATGGGATTTCTATATCTGGAGTCCGGATGCCCCGTTCTGGCGATCGGAATATACGTTTGCAGGCAAACAGCTTCCGTTTCACAGCTATTTTATCGTCCATCTGGCAAGTGTGGATGATGACCATACTTCCGTCGAAGTCATTGAGGATGAACCACAGGTGCAGATGGGCAAAAGCACGAGTGTGGATGCCAATGGCGTGCTGCATCGCTTTGACATACGCGAGGTCGAGCCTACGACCTCCGACCGGGAATTCCTGCTGTCCTGCATGCACCAGTTCATGGAACGAAACGTACCGGGACGTCATTATTTTAACTGTCGCATGCCGGGTGAACCCGAACCGGAAAAGCCCGTACCTTTTACGGTGCCATAAAAAACGCGGTCAGTAGGCCGCCCCTTTAGTGGCCGAAGGCCTTAGGCGCATTGCGAAGGTCAGCAGACCGTAGCAGGAGCGGTTTAAGAGTGTAACAATCTGTAACAAAGTGTGATTTGCGGCGCAGAACACAGGCCGCTAGTATCTTTTGTAACAATTATAAAGGGTACGGGTATCATGCTTAACGGCTCGGCTTTTCACTCTTCCTACCAGACCACGCTTGCCGGCTCGGTCACCTGCTCTGGCATTGGCCTGCATAGCGGCAAATCGGTGAACCTTACCTTACACCCTGCCGATGCCGATACCGGCGTGCAGTTCGTGCGCCTCGATGTCGCCGAAGAACATTCCGTCGTCTCTGCTTACTACCTCGGTGTCTCTGACACGGTGCTTGGCACCACGATCAGAAACAGCCATGGCGTCAGCGTCAGCACCATTGAACATCTGATGGCCGCGCTGTGGGGCATGGGCGTGGACAACGTGATTGCCACGCTTGATGGGCCTGAAATCCCCATCATGGACGGCAGCTCCGAACCCTTCGTGTTCCTTATTGAATGCGCGGGCGTCAAGGCGCTTTCCGCCCACCGCGACACGCTTGAAGTGCTCAAGAAAGTCACCGTGCGCGAAGGCCAGTCTTCCGCCACCATCCGACCGTTTGACGGTTTCGCACTCAACATTGCGATTGATTACCAGGGCACCGCCATTCCACGCCAGCGCGCTTCGTACGATTTCAGCACCCAGAGTTTCAAGCATGCGCTGTGCCGTGCGCGCACCTTCGGCTTTGCCGCCGATGTCGAAAAGCTCCAGGCCAAGGGCCTTGCCCGCGGCGGCTCGCTTGATAACGCCATTGTCGTGGGCGACAAGAACATTCTCAATGACGGCGGCCTGCGTTACAATGACGAATTCGTCCGCCACAAAGCGCTCGACTGCGTCGGCGACTATTTCCTAAGTGGCCTGCGTATCCGCGGTGCCGTCACCACGGTGCGTCCCGGCCACAGCATCAACAATACGCTTCTGCGTACGCTGCTTGCCGATCGCAGCGCCTGGAGGCTCATCTCGCGTGCCTCGACGGCAGCGCCTGACTTCACCAGCCAGATGAAAAGCGAACCCGCGCGCGCCTCTCTCTGAGATTTAAGTAAGTGGTTGTGCTAACGGGGCTGCTTGCTATAAAACGGGTGCATGTCGCGCCTTTTTCGCATATTGCCTGTTCTCCTCATCACCGCCTGCCTTGTTGCATGCGGCGGCAGCAAAGATGCCGACAAAGCCAAACCCAGCGAGCCGGTAGAGAAGCTCTATAATGACGCGCTCACCAAGCTGAAGAACCAGGAGTATAAGAGTGCCGCCACGGCTTTCGATGAGGTCGAGCGCCAGCATCCTTATTCAGAATGGGCCGTGCGCGCCGAACTGATGAGCGCTTATTGTAATTACAAGGCCGGCAAATATGACGACGCGGTAAACGGACTTGATCATTTCGTCAAACAGCATCCGGGCAACCGTAATGCGCCTTATGCCTATTACCTCAAGGCCATGTGCTACTATGAACAAATCACCGATGTCGGCCGCGATCAGAAGATCACTGCCCAGGCGCAGCAGGCGTTGCAGGAAGTCATCAAACGCTTTCCCGACACCGAATATGCGCGCGATGCCAAGCTCAAGCTTGACCTCACCGCCGACCATCTGGCCGGCAAGGAAATGGAGATTGGCCGTTACTATGAAAAGCGTTTTGAATATCTCGCCGCCATCAACCGTTTCCGCATAGTGGTGGAGAAATTCCAGACGACAAGCCATGTGCCCGAAGCGCTCCACCGTCTGGTGGAATGCTACCTGAAACTGGGCGTGACCGATCAGGCGAATAAATACGCCGCCGTGCTGGGCTATAATTATCCAAACAGCCCGTGGTACAAAGACAGCTATGCCGATATGAACAATCAGCCGCTGCCGCCTGAAGGCACTGAAAAAAGCTGGCTACGCAAACTGTGGCCGTTTTAAGCTTCTAATATAATGCAGGAGTTTCGCCGACGAGAGAAACGCGCCTGGCCTGCTGGCTCGCTCTTTTCATCTCATATACCCGTGACTGCGCGGAGGAACTCCTGCACAGCAGAAGAATGGGGGGGGAAGCATTCCCCGGATAGATTAACGGGAATAGAATTCGACGATGAGGTGCGGTTCCATCATCAAGGGATACGGCACATCGGCGAGCTTGGGAGCGCGCACGAATTTAGCCTTGAGTTCCTTGGCGTCGAATTCGATGTAATCGGGAACGCTGCGTTCAGCATTCTGCTGCGATTCAAGGATGACCGTCATCTGGCGCGACTTTTCCTTCACTTCCACTACATCGCCTTCCTCAAGCGTGACGCTGCCGATGTTCACGCGCTTACCGTTAACCTTGATATGGCCATGGCTGACGAGCTGACGGGCGGCGAACACGGTCGGCACCACACCCATGCGGTACACTACGGTATCCAGACGGCTCTCAAGCAGGGCAATCAGGTTTTCGCTGGTGTCGCCCTTGCGGCGGGCGGCTTCTTTGTAGATACCGCGGAACTGGCGCTCGTTGATGCTGCCATAATACCCTTTGAGTTTCTGCTTCGCCATGAGCTGGTTGCCGAAATCGGAACCTTTGCGGCGGCGGGTGGCGCCGTGCTGGCCAGGTGCGTAGGCGCGTTTGCCAACCGGATCCTTGGCGCGGCCCCAAAGGCTCTCACCAATGCGGCGGCTGATTTTATATTTGGCGGCAATACGTCTGCTCACAGTATATCCTTATGATATCAAATAATATTTTCGATTCCCGGGGCATGGTTACACACCCGCTGGAACCTTGGGAGGGCCGAATATACAGATTAAATGCGCCCTGTCAAACAGGATTTAGGGGGCTTTTACGGGGCTTATCCTACGTTCGGGGATTAGGCTGGACAAGGCCTCCAGCGGGGGTTGCAGCACCGCCGCGGGCACGATTGCGGAAGTAATTGGGATCCTCGGGATAATTGAGCCCGGTGCTTGCACTATCATAGGCAAGCGCATTCTGCAGATCATTATTTTCCATGCGGGTGGCGACAAGGTCGTTGGCCGTGCGTAATGCGCCCACTTCGTTTTTCGCTTCGCGACGCTTCAACCAGCCTTTGAGGCCAAAATATCCAAAAAACGCTGTGGCAATACCGGCCGCGATGGGAAAACGCTTATATATCTGGCCCACTGTGCCGACCGTACCACCGACCAGGCCCGCGCTTTTATCGATAATCTGTTGTCCGATACCTACCGCGCCACCGGCAGCGCCTTTGGCTGCACCGGCAACACCGCCTGCACCGACAGCGCCATTTTTAGCAACTTGCCACCAGCGCGCAGCGGCAGTGGTAATGCCTTCAAGCAAAGGCTTCCATGAGTCACGAAGCGTTTTAAATCCATCCCAATTGGCCATTGTGGCTACCTATATTATACCGTTGGAGCGGCGGGGCGAGAGAGCGCGTCTTGCTGACGCGTCTGCACATTCGCGGCGTTATTACTGGTGGCGTTGGGATTTTCAAATCCCGCGGCCGTGTTCTGGCGTTCTGCCTGGCGGGCGGCAATTTGTGCGCGCAGATCCATATTGCGTTGCTGCTCCATGGCCATTTCCTGCTCAAGAGCGGGTGTCTTAGCGCTGCGCTTAAAGAAACCGGAGAGGCCACCTTTGACCACGCCGAGTGCGGCGCCCCACATGCCCATCCAGGCACCGGCGGCATAAGCACCGGCGACACCGAGCGCTACGCAGCTAGCGGCTGCAAGCGTGCCGATGAGCAGGCCGCCCGTGCTAAAAACGGCAGTAGTGGTTGCAAGCAATAGCAATGGCAGACCGCCGCACAGCAGACCACCTGCGAGCACGCCCAGCATTGCACCGGTTAAGCCCCAGCCGATGCCGCTCTTGACTGCACCGCCGCCTGTGTTGACTATTTTTTCACCTACGCTCATGGCCGTTACCTTAGTTGTTGTTTCTGGCTTCCTGCATTACCTGCAGCGTTTTTTAATTCAAATGGGCTTTGCTGACTTGTTCCGGAGTAAACTTGATGCCTGTGACCGGCTTGTTAATCTCAGACGTATTCACACCGCCACGCACACCGAGATTGCCGGCATTCTGCCTTATATTTGCGCTCACCTCCTGTAGGGATTCAGCCGTGGGATACAAGCTGGGGGCCGCAGGAGTCATTCCATGAATAGTCTTTTTTACCAGCGCTTCCAGACTGTCGAGTCGGGCAAGCAAGACATCGTTCGGCGTCATCTGGGCGAGGCGGGCATTGATAGCCGCAAACATCGGATCCGTGGCAGGCTGCTGCGCAGGTGCAACGGGCGCTGCAGCAGGCTGCGAAGCAAAAGACTGCGTCTGCTGCTGGGCGGCATTGAAGCCCTGCATCGCGGCATTCACCTCGAGATCGCGTTTGACCAGCAACGCTTCAAGCTTGGTTCTGTCGACATCTCCCATACGGATGGCATCCATCATCGTATCGAACTTGGGATTCTTTGACGGATTGCCCGCCATGGTTTTGAAGAGATCGATACCGTGCAGAATGCGATCTTCTGCGCCTTTGCCCGCCAGATCCTTGCCATCGCCCATCAGATGCTTGAGATAGGTGATGCGCATCTGGACATCGGCATCTCTTGAATCCGCGAAGGTGGTGATTATTTCCTGCGCGGCTTTCACCACGTTGGAGACCACTGGCTCAGCTGCTTTCGTCTGAGTCTGAGCTTGCGCCTGCGACTTAACCTGGGCGGCTGACTTCGCCTGTTCCTGCGCGGCCTGTTCCGGCGTACGCACGTCCACTACGTTGCGCATGCCCTGTTTGAGCGCCGCCATATAGACTTCTTTGACGGCGGCGTTATTGCCGCTGCGGTTCCATGCACCCTTGATGACCTGGAAACCACCAGTGCCTGCAAGGAGTGCCGCACCTGCCGCGGCCAAACCGCCGATAAAAGCAGTGGGACCGGCTTTAGGAGCAAAATTAGTGCCGAATGTCTTGTCGATACAGATGGCAATCGGCTTGGTGAGGATGGAGAGGGGAGATAATATAGTGCCCAGCAATGCACCGCCCAGCCCGCCCATGGCACCGCCGGCGAGAATATTGCCTGTGGCACGCGCTGCAGTCCACAACGAGCCCACCTTCTGCTGACTGTTTTTGACCGCAACATTAAAGCCGTCTGATTTCATCAGGCGTTCGGCTATGGCTTCAATATCGCTTTCGTTGAGAACGGCGCCGGCTTTTTGTGCCTGCTCGGCACCCATCATCGCCACACGCTGCAGATCATTCCATTGTATTTTTAAATCGCCGAGCTTGTTGCGGCCATTGGCCTGAACGATAGTCTCGATCTGATTTTCCGTCAGCGCGCCCTGATTGTCTTCAATGAACTGTGCTCTTTGCTTGCGCAGATCTTCGCCGGTCACGTAATCCCAGGTGTTTCCCAGCCCGTCAGCCAGAACGCCCAGCTTTGACTTGGCTTTGGAAAATACCGTATTGATGCGCCCTTCTTCATCCGCTGCGACCGTGTCGTCAGTTGCGGGTTCGGCTTTAGCAGGCTCAGCAGGACGATTCATACGCTCACGCAGTTTCTGCGCGGCATCCGCATCCTGCGGCGTCACATTTTCAGGAGATCCGAATTTTTTATCGAGACGCGCTTTGAGTTCTCTAAGTGCGCGCACTCTTTCTGCACTGATTTGAGCATTTTCAGCATCTGCTTGTACGGATGCAGGCGATTGCGGCAACGGAGTTGCTCCCTCGGGGGTTTTTAAAACTGTCGGTTCGGCCATACCCAACCCTTTAACTTGCGCCAAGAATCACTATTTTTTCCGGCTCTTATGAAGTCTCAGACTCATAGTATAGCCGCCAAAGGTGAACGACAAGTTAACATTGGGTGACATTTTGTTTACGGATTTGTGACGATCGCCAAGGCTGGCGCTTATCGCCGGGTTCCCGCATCCGTCTTGTGGGCAGCGGCCACAATGATATCAAAAATCTCGGCATTTGCCTGGCGAACGGGCAGTATAGACGTCTTCACCGAGCGCATGGTGTGGATTTTTGCCATAACTTCTTGATTAGAAATAATTTTTGTTTCTTTTTCTGCCTTAAGGGCCATATGGTCGTAAATAGGCTCGTTTCCCATCAGCGGGCCGGAATATTCCTGTATGATGGAAGTCTTACCCTTGGCACCAAATGGAAAGCTGTCAGAAAGCAGGTTAAACAGCACATAGGCAAATAACGCGCCAATAACAGCACAAAGCAAGACGACGGTAAAAATGGACAGGATAGCCGCGCTATTGAAGAATCCCATAGTAAGGCTGATGCTCGCACCGATGGCCGCACCTGCGCTGCCGCCCCACACAACGGCCAAGGGCAACCCATCCCGATTATGTCCGGTGAATTCGCCAAACTGCGCATCTGTAAGCGACCTTGGCATGGCTCCCTGTGCCTCTCACGTTCTACGTTTGTTTTATTCTTTTTAAATGATTCTTAGATTTATTATGACTTTTTCTAGACTTTTTCTAAGATATCTTTCCGACGAACTGTGGCATTATAGCATCATTTTAATAAAATTAAACTAAAATATGGTCACCATCCTATGGATTTAGCCATAAATCCTATGGGGCTGGCATAGGTAGCTCAGCCTTGGAAATCCTTGCGTTGCTGCAAAAAGCACCACTCTGGGTAGAGCCAAATTGGCACGAATTCTCGCCGTTAATATATTAACAGGAGAGAATTACAATGACGAGGATGGAACCGCAGAAATTATTTCGCAGTATCGCCATTAACGGCTGTTTTATTAGAGGATGAGGATGATGAATGCGCCGCACTGCTCGATTTCAATCCCCCCTCTGCACCTGCACCGCGAGTTTTGCCCCAGGCTTCGTTAAATATGCACACTACGCTGTTGCCCAGACGCAGAGTATATTTTGCCGAAACGCGCTCCACTACAATATAGGGGCCACGTGCACGGAAATTGATGAGCGACTCGTTACCCTGGGAATCCACCTTGTAGAAGGCGGGTATGTCGGCATTGATGTCGTGGAACTGGAAGTAGGTGAATTCGCCGTCGTCGAAAATGCGTATCGGTGAAATGTCCGAAGAACCCGTCATCGTGTAGTTGAAGTTATATTTCTTCAGATCTTCCTCTTCCAGATCGGGCACTTTATCGATGGAGTTATTGGCCAGCAGCATGCTGCCGCCTTCTTCGGGATAGACGAAACGCAGTTCAAAGGTGAGGTTCTTGTCGCTGATATTCTTGGCTTCCGCAGCATGCAGCTCGAAGTAATAGACATGTTTATTGGTGATCAGCGTCATATTGGTCGTGGCATCCTGCTCGACCGGCTTAAGGAAAAGACGATTGCCGACCGGATTAAACACCCAGGGCACGGCATCGCCCACAGAGATGGTGCCGATTTCTTCATCCGGCCCAAACAGAATGCTCGACTGGAAACGATAATAGCCCGTGTAGATGTAGACGTCGTTGGGGCTATACATCATCGTTTTTATGCGAGCATCGCTGGCGATAGGGGCAGGAGTGATAATGGCCGAAGCGGGCGGAGCAAGGAGCGCAATAAAAAGCCCAAAACCCGCAAGAAGTAAAAATCGCTGTGTTATCATTCCAGAAGTTCTCTCGATATATAGTCGGATACTAGAAACGTCATCGGTATCACTTTGCGCTTATCATCGCTAGCTCTCGTCGTGTTTTTCGTCAAGCCAAAAACGCCCAACCTCGACATTAGATGCACAACGGCGTTTTTCTCGACCACACTTTGATCGACATCAAACGACGTGTATTTGTATGACAACGTTGCTTTCCACTTCGTCGGATCGCCGATATCTTCATTGTCTGCGGTGGAATGGACGGTGGCTTCATACACCACTTCGGCATACCCCGGCTTCGGCGTGCTCACCGATAGCACATTGATAATGCGCTTGGCTTTATTAGTATACTGGCGATACGGGCTGTAGGCGTTGGATGCATCCATCTTGTCCTTGTATATATTAAACACGTCAGCGCTACTCTGGCTCCAGATATTACGGTAATTCAACTCATACAGATTCAGATCATAGCCTTCGCGATTGATCACATAACTCTTGACCAGAAATTTCATCACCGCGACGTTTTTGTCTTCCATCCGGTCTACAGCAATACGCAAAATATGCGGCTGTTCCTCCCATACGTCACGGGAAGTAGTGATAAACGGCACGCCCGGGCGCAAAGGGAAAATACCGACGAATGACTCGAAAGCAAAATAACCATTGACGAATGCAAGAAAAATGATGACGAGATAATAGCTGCGTTCGGTGATGGGAGTGTGAAACAGCTGTGAGTACCAGCGCCGGGCAGTGACAAAGTACGTGCCGTCTTCTATGTCTTGTGCAATCTGCTTATGATCAATATCTTGCATGAAAGTGACGCCAAAAGAAAAAATTGCTTTTCAGCGTTACTTTCGCACAAATTGTCATGAAAATGAAACATAAATATGATACGGTTAGGCTAATAACTATAAAAAGCACCATCGATCCAAAAAATGGTGAGGGCTTGTCTGAACACGGGGTGAGGCGTTGATGCACGGCAACAGCCAGTTGTCTAAACTTTCTATTATTACGGCAGTCTTTGCCGTGGCTGCAATTGCGTCCGCTACACTTTATGCTCCCCAATCTTATTCTTCGTCCGGTGTCGGCGTGGGTGTCGGCGTGGGTGCCGGCAGTGGCGGCAGCGTCGGTACAGGAAGCGGCGGTAGTGTCGGCGCAGGTAGCGGCGTAAGCGTGGGGGCTGGCAGCGGTGTGGGCGTCGGCAGCGGTAGCGGCGTAAGCGTGGGTGCTGGTAGCGGTGTGGGCATCGGCAGCGGCAGCGGTGTGGGCGTCGGCAGCGGCAGCGGTGTGGGCAGCGGCGGCGATCTCGGCGGCAGTAGTGGCGGCAGCATCGGCATTGGCGCAAGTAGTAGTGGTGGTGACACTGGCAGCAGCGGCACTGGTCTTGGTGCAAGCAGTAGTGGTGGTGACACTGGCAGCAGCGGCACTGGTCTTGGTGCAAGCAGTAGTGGTGGTGACACTGGCAGCAGCGGCACTGGTCTTGGTGCAAGCAGTAGTGGTGGTGACACTGGTAGCAGCAGCGGCACTGGTCTTGGTGCAAGCAGTAGCGGCGGCGATACTGGTAGCAGCAGTGGTGACACTGGTCTTGGTGCAAGCAGTAGCGGCGGCAGCGGCGGCGACAGCAGCAGTAGTGGTGGTGACAGCAGCAGCGGTGGCAGCAGCAGCGGCGACGACAGTAGCAGTGGCAGCAGCGGTGGCAGCAGTAGCGGTGATGGCAGTAGCAGTGGCAGTAGCGGTGGCAGCAGTAGCGGCGATGGCAGTAGCAGTGGTAGCAGTGGTAGTAGCGGTAGTAGCGGTAGCAGTGGCAGCAGCGGTAGCAGTAGCGGCGATGGCAGTAGCAGCAGCGGTAGCGGTGGCAGCAGTAGCGGCGATGGCAGCAGCAGCGGTGGCAGCAGCAGTAGCAGCAGCGGCGGTCAATGCGCCAGCAGCGGTGGTGCAAGTGAAGACGGCCTGCCCAATGATGATTGCCCCACGCCACAATGCGGCCACGGCGATTACACTACGCCAACTCCGGGAAGGGATGATCGCTACAAAAACATGTCTTTATATGGTCCCGTGGGTGAAGTGGATAACACTAAACAACCCGACCCCAGCCTGTGGTTTAATCCCATAGACAACAGATATGATCATACGCCCAGTTCAACAGAGACGCCAAATCAGAACAAGCCCGCTACTAAATGCACTCCTGGCTCAAGCAGTCCCTGCCCGGTCGATCCTGGTGTGCAAGGATCCATGCCCAAGGGCCTGATGCCGGGCAAAAACACGCCGGCCATGCCGTTGGTATATTATTTCCCGTGGATGTATAAGGACATCGATCCCCCGGTGCAGTATTTCGTCTACCGCGGTACCGGCAACAACGTGTATATCGATAACAACTCGCCGGTGGCTTCCAATACCAATAAAAATATCAATGACGATGATTCGGATGACGAAGTTTTCAACTACGAAGACAATGGCACAGGCAGCGCACAGTCTGATGCGCAAACCATGGTGCAGACCAACTCGCTCGACCAGTTCAAATGTATGGCCATCAGCAACAGCTGCTCATCGGGCTCAGCCACTACCATGCCGCAAGTGGAAGCCGACAGCCTGCCGATATGGACTCGCCTGCAGTATGACAGTTGCGCCAACCAGTATATTCTGCCGCTAGGCTACCATCCGGACTATATTTACAATCCTACTTTCCGTGCCCACCAGAATCCCTGGAATGAAACGGAGTGCCAGCCGCTCATAATGTCGGCCATGAGTTGTTTCCCGCAGTGGTTTGGCGGGTGCAATAATCTTCCTGCAAGGCCCACGGCCAGCGGTCAGGGGTCTAATGCCAGCGGTACTCTTCAGAAATGCACAAGCGAAGATGGCACCACAAGCAAATGTTATGATTACGACGCGCGCTATTACCTTGATCTGGCCTGGAACGCTGTGCTCAACAACAGCTACAACCTCAATGGCGGCGCCGATGTGCCGGTGGGTTCCTCAAAGGCGGATAATCATGGCAATCCCCCGTATGTTTCGGGCGATCAGATCGGCCAGCCGCAAGGCACGGATGCAAGCGGTAACATCACCACTATCGGGCCTGCTCCTTCTACGCCGGTCACGCCGCACGATCTGAGCCAGCATCCCTACGAGCGCATTTTTGATGCTACACACCCCTTCTCGCCACGCTGGGATTGGAGCGGCACCGATCGCGACATGTCGGCACTGGCGGATCTGCCGGGTAACGGCAACGATCCTCAGAGCTGCACCGTGGGTAGTTTCGGTACAGGTTACGACCCGCGCAGTTCCTCCAACGACAGCTGCATCGTGCGCTGCGCTGCGGTGCCGGTGGACGTGCTGAGTTTCCGTGCCAATGAATTCCACTCCTGCATGGGCTGCCGCATCGGCGTAAATACCCAGTGTTTCTGGAGCCAGGTGACCATGGAGCTCATCCCCATAGGCCCGATCATTGTCTATAGTGAAATCGTCTACTGGTACACCGGAGATGCGACCGGCGAAAGTGAAGCACCCAGTGTTGATAATGACTTTGGTTATACGCTGGCCGATATTAAGCCTGTGCCCATGGACGACGACCTGGGTATCGGTTGGCCGCTATGGAATAGCCCGGACACGACGTGCAAATCGTATTACAGCTTGCAGGGCAAATGGCCGGTCTGCAGCACTAAATACGACTATCCTTTGGATAACGTGCCCTCCATGTGCACCCAGTGCATGAGCGATGCCGGCGACAACAGCAATAATGGCGTGGCTAAATGCTGCAGCGATTTGGCATCCGCATTGGCACCGCTCAATACGCTTAAAATACGCAACACCAAGGAAGACCCCGAACTGCTTCCGCTTCCCGAAGGCTACGCTTTTAGCGAATATTTCGGCAACCATATGCCATATATGCGCTGGTGGGATACGGGCACAGCCGCCGGCGGCGGTGATGCCGATGTCAATTTTGACCCCGCCTGCGACAAAGGTCAGTACGACGTGCTCGTCGGCGTAGGCCGCGAAGGTAAGAGCTGCCGTTACGGCGGCGGCGGTTGTGGCAAGGCCGATTGCAGCGGTGCGCCCAATACCGGTACCAGCTATTACAGCGGCTGCGTTAAGGTGCCCTATCCTGACGCCATGACGAGCTGGTCGGAGCTCAAACAATACCAGATGACCACGGCGCGTACGTTCGGCATGAACTGCCTCGCACAGTATGAAAAATTATATAAAGGCAACGGCGCAGAGGACGGCGTGTTAGCTGCCGCCGGCGGTTATTACAACTCTAAATTCCCGCAAGGACACCTGCAGGCAACCTCGACCATGAATGCGGATGGAAGCAGCAGCGTCCAATACACCGTCGACAATCTGGTGAACTGCCCTGCGGGCACCGCCGGCGTAAACTGCAGTGTCGGGGCCATTACCAATTACGAGAGCAAGCTCAACCCCTGGGCGCTGCGCTGGCGCGGTTATCTGACCGATCTTACCGTTTCCGACCGCTTCCCGTCTTATCTGCAAACCAGTTCCAGCCAGGGCATGCAGCCTAACGGATTGGATAATGCGCAGGTCGGCGACATCATTTACATGACGCATGACGATATCGAATCCCTAAGCTCGAATTCTTCCATCACTCCTTTCATGCCGTTTACCGCTGTGGTCACCGGCGTCTCACAGGCAACATGGAAAGGCGCATCATGCCAGGCCGCTCCCACCGGCATGGCTACCTGCCCCACCTCGTGCAATGATAACAGCACATGCAATGGCGGTACCTGCGCCGACGGCAGCGCATGTCTTTTTGTCAACGCGCCACTCTCCAATTGCAACGGCACGGCCGGCTGCCTTACGACTTGCCAGCGTTACGTTGAAATAGTGGATACCAACAACGGCAAATACCCGGACGTCTGCGGCAACACCAATTATCTCGGTTTCGGCCAGAGACGCACCATTTACAAGGAAATGCTGCCGCCGAATGTGCTGGATGCGCTTTATACGTCAGGCACGGCCATCCAGGATTCATGCGGAGACACCTATGAAATCGGCACGGATTGCGGCATCACCAATCCGAACATCACCGATGCCTCAACCAAAACGCAAGCGGCCATTCAATGCCTGAGCAGAATACCCCAGGCAAACCTCTTGCTCAGCAATGACGGCAACTGCGCCGATCCCAAAATGTCTGCCTGTACTTTTGTACCTATCTCTTCGGGGGGTTCAGCCCCGAGCGTTACGACTAATGTGTGGGATAAATTCCATGTGTATCGTCCGACTCAGGATGTGCGACAATAGTTTGAACTGATTTTTATTATACGGGGAATTATATGAAGGCTCTTACATCAAAGCCGTTAACGGGTGAGCTCCCTTCTGATCGATCGAAGGGAATTTTCAGGCTCCGCGCGCCTCTTGCCGCATTTTTGCTGGCAATGGGCCTGCTTGCACCCATGCTGTTTGCACCCAGCGCATCGGCGATTGTCAATCTTGGCAATCTCTGCTCCGGGCAATATAGCAGTATTACCAATGCGAATATTTCCGATACGCCAAACCTGGAATGCCCAGGCACAGGCCCCTGCCCGGTCATCTGCCCGGCGGGTGTCACCTGCACAGTCTGCAGCGGCACTGCAAGCTGCTTTGACAGCAGCGGCAATGTAACCGCCTCGCAGACGGTGAATGGCGGTACCAACGGCACACCGATCGCTGCCGGCTCACAGATCGTTCAATATACCTATCAAGCAAACAATGAAATCGTTCCCGGCGGCGGCGAATTACAGACGGGCGCGCTTACCGACTGCGTGCTGGCAGGCTATGATCCGCCGGTGCACATGCGCCCGGACTTAGGCCAGGGCCTTACGTTTGCCGGCGGTGGCAGTGCCACTCAAGGCGGTGGATGCGCCCCCGGCGTGGTCAAAGATCCCTCGACCGGCGCCATCGTCACTGCCACGAGCGCGTGCCCGGGGTATAATGTCAGCAAGTCGCAGATTCCTGCGCTGCAAATCACCGCGGATACCAGCAATCTCTGTCAAACGACTCCGCTGAGCAATGCGTCCAGCATCCCCGCGCTTCCCTGCGGCGGCTCGGCATCACTGCTGCAGACTACCCAGCAGATCGGCAACGCCAATACAAGCGCTGGCCTTACCAGCTTTGGCAACGTCATCTCCTTTGGCGGCAGTACTGGCGCCTCGGCTACGATCAGCATCGGCACACCGCCGGTGGATACGCCCAAGTTGGGCGTAACGGTTCCCGCCGTCAATCTGCCCAGCACTATTTGTAACGGTGTCAGCATAGACGCCTCAGGCAATATCAATTTCAGCGGTAGCCTGAGCGCAAACATGCCCTCCATACCGACGGTGAACATCAACGTGCCCAGCGCAATCTTATCTGCGGATGCAGCTTTGCCTACCATCCCCAGCCTTAGCGGCAGCCTCAGCGCTGGCATCAGTCTTCCCAGCGGTCTCAGCTTAAGCATACCCACAGGTGCGCTTCCGGGCATGCCGAGCGTCGATATGTCAGGCGATTTCGCATTGCCCAGCCTTCAATTGCCCAGCATTCCGTCTTACGATATTTCCGGCGCTCTCTCCGGGCTGGGAAGCCTGCCCAATGGCTCAATCGGTCTGAGCGGCCAGCTCAATATTCCGAATTTCGATTTCAACGGCCTTAGCAGTCTCGCGCTTCCCAACGTTACCATACCGACACTTAGCATGCCCAATGTGACTATACCGTCGGTGGATGCTGCAGCGGCATTTAACACTAACCTGATCACGAGTCTCTCCGCCAGCGGCATGCTCAATGCAAACTTCTCCTGCCTTCCCAGCGCCGCTACTGCCGCCAGTGCTACGGTCGGCATTTCCAACCTGGCAGGTAACGCAAGCTGCCCGGGCAGTGTGTTCAACCTGGCGCAGAATGTAGTCAGTCTGGTGGTGCCGCCTACTACGGCAGCCACACCGATGGCCACCACCCAAGTTACGACGCCCGCCCTGGGTGCTCTGGAGACTCTGCCGGGCGGTGAACCGGTGGGATTCAATCTCTACGGCACTAATGGCACTCCTACGCCCGCCGTGCTGCCTCTTCCCTATGGCGGCAGTTATGTCGGCACGCAAAGCGTTACTCTGAATATGGGTGGCGGCAATACCGTGCCTGACTCTAATATCGTGACCACGCAGGCCAATTCCATGATTGTCATTCCGCCGACTACGCCTCACTCCATTCCTGCCCATGACATTTTTGTAGCGAACTACGCAAGCTACACAGCCAGTGGCGGGCAGCTGAGCGGCACTATGACGCCGGAAGTGGTGGAAACTTCCGATCCGAGCGACACGACGGACAATCCGTTTGGCGCACCTGTGGGCATTGCTTCGCCCGCCTGTGTGGGAAGCCAAGTAGCTGTTCCTAACTCTAACCCGCCGACTTACTTACGCAGCGGCTATATTACGGCTGGCGGCAATGGCAGCACACCCAGCTGGGCCAATGGTATTTCCGTTGAATTCAGCGGCTGCCTGCCTCCGGTCAACATTAGCGCTGGCGTAGCTCAGATACAGGGGCTTGAAAACACTTCTGACCCCAATGCGGCCAGTTACGACGGTTCCGCCAATACCTATTCGGGTCAGGCCAATAATTGCGTGACTAAAACTACTTCCACGACCGATACGACTACCGGCAAAACCACTTCTACGACCACCTCCACCGGAAATTGCACGGATAACTATAATTATTCGAGCGATTACACGTCGTCAACGCTTTATACGGCCGCTAACCCGCCGCCGCCTTTTGCTCCCGTGAGTGTGGCTGCGCCGGGTAATTCCTCTACAGCAACCCCGGTCAGCGGATACTGGACCTGCCTTCACTTTGTGGAATGGCAGGACGACTGGTACTCCTCAGACTATCACTACTACTGCGATACATGGGGCTGGGATCCTAGATTCTCGGATACATGGCAGAACTACCCCACTACCGCCGCAGCGCCGAACATAGCCGTGGCAACTTCTGCAGTGATGGCCACGGATACTACGGCCCCCTCCAGCACTCCGGCAGTCACTCCGCCCGTGGGCTCGTTCATCAACGTGCCTTCAGGCACGCCGGTGAGCTTTAACATTGCCACTGCCGGTTCTGTTATGAGCCTGCCTGCAGGCGGCATGGTAACAGATGCCAACAGCAACTCGATGAGCGTGCCACAAAACGGCGTGGTCGTTGCGCTGGGCAACTCCTCCGGTGCTTATCAGGTTGTAGGTGGCTATGAGAACCCGATCCTGGTCAACGGTGAACCTACGTCACCGCCTACGTATCAGATCACGTTCCCGGGCAATGTAACGGTGCCTGTTGATCCGACGACGGGTGATCTCAGTTCGCCGCTAACGTCAGCCCAGATCTCGACTATTGCGAGCGTGACCAATGCGTCTGCATCGCCACCGGTGCCAAGTCCCATCGTCACGCCGGTGCTTGGTGCGGGAGGGCAGACGACCATCAACATCTCGGCGACGGAAATCGGTGTACCGCCCAACGCCTCGATTCCCACCTCGACCGCGTCGAACGCAAGCGTGCAGTCCCCGCAAGCGCAGATCTCTGCCGGTGCGGGCACTACTGCTAGCCCGATATCCTCGGCCTGTGCCACGACTACCGCTTCTGCGACAACGACGGGTACTGGCGGCACGGTGAGCACAGGTCTGTCGATTGGCGCAGTTCCCATCACTGGCGGCGGATCGGTCGGTGTAGGCGGAACGGTCAGCGTAGGTGGCTCGGTCACTGGCGGCGGCTCGGTCACTGGCGGCGGATCGGTCACTGGTGGCGGATCGGTCACTGGTGGCGGAAGCCTTATAGCACAGTAACGCAGGTTACTGCGTCACTATGCGTGGAGTGCTTGAGCCGGTAGAAAGCAGATAGGCTTCCGCTTGGGTTCTTCCTGCGGGATCGCCTACATGCAGCCAGGCGCCGTCATGCACTACACCGCGGATGCGTGCAGGCGCTTTGGCCAGTGCGCGGTCATAGAGCAGGTTGAGCGAAAAAGCGCCTTCGGGAGACTGTTCAAACAGTCGCGGATGCAGCAATTGCACTCCGGCATAGACATACGGCGCATTATCGCGATTGCCGCGGCGGGCGAGATGGCCCTGCGCATCCATGAAAAAATCTCCCGGCCCTTCAAACCCCAGAGCAGTTTCACGGGGATGCAGAAGCAGCACCCCATCCAGCGACGTGTCAAAATGCTGCGCAAGACGGCTTAGCGCCGGGGTGGCGCCGTCCACCCAGATGACATCGCCGTTGACGGCAAAGAACGGCGCATTGTCGAAATGATGCAGCGCCTGGGCGATACCGCCGCCGGTTTCCAGCGCCACAGGCTCGCGCGAAAATACCGGCTTCAGCACGGCGCGGCGCGAAAGATAGTCTTCGAGAATCTCCGCTTTGTAGGAACTGTTGACCACAAGCTTGTTCACGCCGGCACGCGCAAGATTGTCGATGGCATAGTCGATGAGTTTTTTACCAGCGACTTCTATCATCGGCTTGGGAAGATGATCGGTAAGCGGGCGCATGCGCTTGCCCTGACCGGCCGCAAGAATCATCGCCTGACGGGGAATATTACTGCTCATCCCGTTGCCCGCGCCTTGGCATTGATGCTAAGTACGCCGCGCCACGTGGGCCCGATAGTATCGTCCATCCAGGCCTTCACCTCTTTTAAGCGCGGGTGTTTGAGGTCACGCTCCAGATGCGCCCAGACGCGCGGCAGAAAAGCGAGGTACTGCTGTTTGCCATCACGCACCGCAAGGCGTGCGAACGTGCCGACGATGCGGGTGTTGCGCTGCGCACCCAGCAGATCATACGCCATCATGAATTCGCCGCGCGGCAGCAGGGTTTTTTCCAGGTAATAGTCTATCGCGCGCGCCACGGTGGCAGCGGAAACATCGCGACGCGCATCTTCGAGATACGACACCATGTCATACGCAGGAAGGCCTAGCACCCCGTCCTGGAAATCAAGCAATCCCGCACGTTCGGCATCTTTGCGTCCTGGCAGCCACAGCAGGTTCTCGGCATGATAATCATAGAGCACGAGCACGCGTCTGAGTGGTGGCAACTGCGCCAGCGCCTTGCGCCAGAGCTCCAGATATTCACTCATCGCTGGGGCACTGATCTTTTCGCCCGATGCCGCCGGTAAAAACCATTCGGGCAACAGCGCAACCTGCTGTAAAAATCGATCCATATCATAGAGCGGCACGCCGTGATATTGCGTCTTTTCTGCCTGGGCATAGAGCTCCACAAGCACGTCGGCCGCGGCAAGATATAATGCTTCCTCCTGCTGCGGCGTTTTGCTGAGCACGCGCGCAAACAGATCGTCGCCCAAATCCTCAAGCAGCAGCAGGCCCTGCGCTTCATCGGCAGCGAGAATGCGCGGCGCGCTCAGTCCGCCTTCAGCAAGATATTGGGCGATACGGATAAACGGGCGTACATCTTCTTTTTCCGGCGGCGCGTCCATGAGCACGGATTTTTTTTCGCCGTGCGTCACACGTTCATACCTGCGAAACGACGCATCTCCGGCAAGCGACGTGCGTACGGCACCCTTCCACCCAGCCTGCGTAAGAAATTGGTCTATTGCCTCGCTGCGCGCGCTCATGCCTGCAAGCCTAATGTTTCCAGTCGCTTCCGCCAAGCGTCATTTCCATAAAAATGCACACTGCGCGCTGCACCTGAATGGGTAAAATCAAGCACGATGGAAAGATACCCTGTCGGTAACATTCCTTCGATGCGCTCAGGCCATTCCACCAGCACGACATGGGGCCATATTTCTTCGAGTCCCAGCGCATGGGCCTCGTTTGCCTCTTTGAGGCGGTACAGGTCAAGATGCCAAAGCAACGCCGCCGAGCTATTGGCCAGTGTGACGTCATAGGACTGCATCAGCGTAAAAGTGGGGCTGGTGATTTCCGGCATGCCCACGGCAATGGCGCCGATAAGCGCCCGCGCAAAGGTTGTTTTTCCGGCACCGACTTCGCCGGCCAGTGCAATGCAGTCGCCCTGCGCCATTGCCTTGGCCAATCTGCGTGCAAGTGCCTGCAACTGCGCGACTGAAAGCGCCGGAAATGTCAGAAAAGGTAGCAATGAATCACTCGCGCTCATCGATCCAGGCCTGCTGGATGGCTTCGAGAATTTTTTCGTTGCAGCCCTCCGGCGTCCCTGCAAATCCGGGCAGGGCCATGGTCCAGGCGCGCAGATCGGTAAAGCGCAGATTGATATTATCTGCGTCCGGGTGCGCATCTTCAAGCGCCATGGCTATCGCATTTACGTCCGTCCAGCGCATGCTTCCTCCTATCGCCCGTTGCGGCAACATTCTAGCGCAAGGGCACATACCCGGCCAGCAGTAACTTGGCGCGGCTGCCACTAGCCAGCCCCCTTGAGCTCTGTTATAGAAGGGATATACTATAAGAAGAGAGTGGTGGCGCCCCTTAAGGGCCAACCCCGTACCCATAAACATAAGGTCGTGCGATAGCACAGGCCGCGCTACCAAGAGCTGGCATTGTATAAGCATTCGATATTCACCGCGCTCCTGATTCTGACGGCCAGCACATTGTGCTATGCCGAAGATCAGAGCTCTGCCGCCTCCGCCGACGTATCGGCACATGAATATCAGGATCACGGCCGTATGCTCTTTAACTGGGATGCACAGGGAAAAGTGCCGTTTTCCATTGAATCGCACGGCCGGCAGGTAGAGCTGCATTTTGAAAAGCCGGTCTCGCTTGCCTGGGGCGACACGGTGGATACGCTGCATAACTACATCCGTCAGATTGAAACCAGCCAAAACGGCAAGACCGTCATTATCACCCTTGCCAAACCCGGCACTGCCCATAGTTTCCTGAGCTACAGCAAACATGGCTTAGAACTCAGCAAGAGTGGGCTTGATTTTATTGAAGGCGCTGACATGCGCGCGCAGACCTCCGCCACCGCTGCTCCCAGCACCCCTAAATCACTGATTGCGCCGCCGCAAAAAACCCAAGCCGATGCCGCACGCGCCCAGCATGCTAAGGAAAAGAAAATTGCACAGGCCGCAAAAGCCAAAGCGCAAGCCGCAGAAATGGCAGCAATGAAAAAAGAGGAAGCTGCCGAGCTGGCAAACCTTAGCCCTGCTGCAGGCACACCTGCCATTGCACCGCCTGTACCAGCAGCAGCACCCCCTGCAGAAGTTCCTTCCGCCCTTCCATCCGCTACCACGCCCGTCACTGCCGTTACACCTGCTGCAAGTACGCCGGCGGTGCCTTCACTTTCAACACCCGTCGCTGCACCTGCTGCCATTGCCTCTGCTCCTGCCGTAGTCGCACGGTACGACAGTATTGATCTTCCTATCCGTGCGGATACGGCATCCGCAGTCTTCATCCGACAGAAAACCTTATGGATTGTCGCTACTGACGCACCCGATCTGAATGTCGCAGCCTTGCAAAAGACAGGGGGACATTACATCAAGGAGGTGCAGAAGATTGCCGATAGCCATGCCACCATCTTGCGGGCCTCACTTAGCGAAGACGTCTTTGCATCGGTAGGTAAATCCGCATCCGATACGCTGCGACTCACTCTTGACCCCGGCGCGCCTGCCAGGCTTGCCGAGCCTTTATTGCTTTCGCTTAAGACCAATGAAACACAACAGAGTTCGCTAGGTATCGCTGCTCCTAAAGCAGAACGCATCTTTCTGGTGCGCGATCCCGCCAGCGGTGAAGAACTCCGCATCGTGCCGCTGCCGGGTGCGGGTGTGGGTATTGCGCAGCCTTATTCTTTTGTCGAGTTCACCCTGTTGCAATCGGCGCAGGGCATAGTGATTCAGAAAATTGCCGATGACATCAATGTGGCGGTAAACAAGGGCGCAATAGACATCTCTGCACCCAAAGGGCTTGCCATCTCGCCGGAGATGGCGCAACGCATTCAGGATGCGGAAACCGAGACCATCGCCGATGCGCATGCGCCTCCTGTGCTGTTTTCTTATATTCGCTTAAAACAAATCGACGACGAAAAGAACTTCGTGCCGATGCAACGCAAACTCATGCATGATATTGCCTACGCCAACTCGCCAGACACTGGCGAAAAAGCGCGCATGCGCCTGCTTGGGTTATATATTGCCCAGGGCCTGTTCCCCGAAGCGCGCGGCATGGCGGACGACATCCTGCGCGTGAGCTACAAATTCTACCGCGATAATAAAGTCGCGGCCTTGCGCGGGGCGGCGTATTTCTTCATGTACCATATCGCCGATGCCGAGCGTGATTTTTCCTCTCCTGAATTGGCGGGTGATCCGGAAGTCGCCATGTGGCTAGGCCTGTGCAGGGAGTTGCTGGGTGAGCCCGGCGAGTCATTCAACTTTCTTGCCAACTATGACCGCTATATTCATAACTACCCGCCGGTGTTCATCCAGAAACTGGCGGTGATCGCCGCCGACCGCAGCATCAATCGTAAGGAATACGATGTAGCACTCAACATCTTCGATGCATTGCGCAAAGACAATCTTGAGGATCCGGTGCGCAAATATATCGATTTTATGCGCGCCAAGATCATGTCGGAAACCAAGAACGAAGACGAAGCCGCAAAAATCTGGGAACATCAGGCAGCGGAGATCGACGATCCATTGATTCGCGCACGCGCCGAATTTTCCCTGGTCAATATGCTGCTGCGCCAGGATAAAATCACCCATGAAGATGCCATCAAGCGCCTGGAAAAACTGCGCATCGTCTGGCGTGGCGACAGTCTGGAGATGAGCGTGCTTACTTTGCTGGGCGACCTCTATATCGAGGATAAGCAATATGCCAAGGCGCTGCATACATGGCGCGACATCGTGCTTTATTATCCGGAAGTGCCCGAAGCCATCACCACCGCCAAGAAGATGGAGGCAACCTTTCTCTCGCTATACAATCATGGTGGTGCAGACAATATGCCCCCGCTTGAGGCCTTATCGCTGTTTTATGAATTCCGTGATCTGGTGCCGCTGGGTAAAGAAGGCGACGAAATGATTCGCGGGCTTGCCGACCGGCTGGTGAAAATCGATCTGCTCGACCGTGCGGCATTGCTTCTTGATCACCAGATTCGCAAGCGCCTGCAGGGAGATGAACGCAGCCGCGTCGGTGCCAACCTCGCGCTGATTTATCTGCTCAATCATCAGCCCAAAGAAGCGCTTGAGACACTCAAGACCACCGGCTACGGCGATCTTCCGCCCGATCTCAAACTCACGCGCCTGCGGCTTACTGCTCAGGCGCTCGCACAGCAGGGCCAGCTCGACAAGGCCATCGATGTGCTTAGCAGCGACAATAGCGGTGACGGCACTTTGCTGCGTCTCTCCATCTACTGGGACAGCAAGGACTGGCCTAACGTGATCGCCACCGCCGAGGAAGTTCTGGGCAACCGCAATGATCCCAGTGCGCCGCTCACCCAGCAGGAATCCGACGTGCTGCTCAAGCTCGCCACGGCCTATGTCTATGAGCATGACACGGGCCAGATTCAATATCTGCGTGATTATTTCACGCCCCTGCTCAAGAATAATCCGAACAAGGACAGTTTCCTGTTTGTCACCAGCGAATCGGGGGCCATCGATTATAGCAATCTTGCCAATCTCGATCAGGATATCAACGCGGTGAAAACATTCCTTGACCGCTACCGTGACGAGGTAAAAAAGAATGGCCTTTCCAAGACACTCTAACTTTTAAGAACCGCTAGCCCGCCTTGCGCGAGTCATGCTCTTTGAGCACGTACAGACGGCTGCAATACGGGCATTGGATCTGGCCCGTCCCATGATCAACATGCAGATAGACGCGCGGATGACCCAGCGGCCATAGCCCGCCGTCGCACGATACTTCCACATCCTGTGTTTCAATAATTTCAGAAGGGTTCATATCAGTTATTAAATACAAAGGGGCTTTTGGATTCGGCACTCGGCTGCGAAGAGGTATCGCTGATGCGGATGAGATGCGAGTCCGGTGTAAACTGCCCACGAGAGCTTACCACGCGACCGCCCCTGATTTTCACGATCTGTGCATTTTTATTCTCCGCCGCAATGTCAGCACTGCTTGCCGAGGCCAGCGTCACGTTGGGCGGGGATGCAGGCGCCAGTCCGGAAGAAGACGCTTCGGATAATTTGCCGGTAATGAATGCATCCTGTGCACTCGCTTGTTGTTGCGCAGGTTCAGAGTCATGCTGCGGGCGAATTACCATTACACCGCGCTCTTCAGACGTTTCAGAAGCAGAGCTGACTGAAATTTCATGCATGTGCGGCGCATGATAACGCGTACGGTGAATGAGTGACTCCGTTGCATCGGCCGTAGCGGTATCGTGATAGTGATTAGGATGTTTGGAAGAGGCTACATTGAGAATCGGCCGTCCGGCACGCGCATCGGCCACCTTGTTAATGATGCGGCTCCAGGCCCCGAATACCAGCTGCGCATACTGTTCACCGTACATCGGCGTGCGCGAATGATAATCGGCGGTTGCCTTGCGCCATGATCCTTCATCTTCAAAATTTTTCTTCAGGAACTGTGCGGCATACGCCACGTTGTACGCCGGATCGAATGCTTGATCGAGACTTGCGAAGGCAAACGGATGATGAAACAGATTCACCTGCATGCAGCCTACGTCGATGCTCTGAAACCCGCGCGCCTGCAATTTGCGAACTGCGTCGATGGCTTCCTGTTTGGTATCGTAGAAATATCCTTTGCCTTCGACATTGATGGTCCAGGGCCAGGGAAGATTGAGGCCAAGCGCTTTATGAAAACGTCCGGATTCGGTGGAGGCGATGGCCGCCAGCAGATGCACCGGGATGCCGTATTGGCGTTCATGGCGCGGCAGATAGCGCGTGCAGAGCTTTGCGCCTTCGACCAGTGTATCATCGTTAAAGGCAGCGGAAGCGGAAGCGGGCGAAAGCAGCCAGACGCCTGCAATCAGCGCCAGCATCCCCGTAAGGGTTTTATATGTGCGTATATGATGCCCCATTAGTTATATATAGCGCAAAAACGCCCGGGAGGCAATTCAATAAGCCGCTGTTTGGACACAATATATTAGCTCGTTGTATTTTTGTTTCACCCTAATCTTCTGAGGTAGAAGGATTTAGAGAGATTCTGCCATCGTAACTACTCATGAACATTTTCCTGACCTCCCCTCTATCAGCACCCCTCAATACTGCGCTTTGATTCCGGCATAGGCCGAGAGTCCCGGCGTGCCAAACCCAAACACATTCTCGTACTGCTTGTCGAAAAGATTGTCGATGCGGCCAAAGAGCTTCAGGTGATCCGTCAGCTCCCACGAGCTTGTCAGGTTTGCTACCACTGAATTAGGCAGGACGACACGGTTGCCGTAAAAATCCGAGTCGTCGCGCACCCCGTTCCAGATGACATTCACCCCTGCCCGTCCGCGCTCAAGAAATGTGTAGTCGGCATCGAACGATGCCTTGTTCTTTGCACGGCGCAGCAATTCTTCGCCGGTGCCGGCATCATAGGCATCGGTGTAGGTATATTGTGCCTTAAGCGACAAAGACGGCAACGGACTTAATTGGATGAAATTCTCCACACCCATCACGCGCGCCGTATTGATGTTGATATTCTGAAAGGTCGGTGCCGGGCCAAACGTGATCAGGTTGGTGAAGTTGGTGTGAAAAAAGGTCGAGCCGAACGTGGCTTTGTTCGACCAGAGTTTCTGCTCAAACCCCGCATCGTAGCCTTCACTGGTTTCAGGCTTGAGGTTGGGATTGCCCGACAGCGTATCATAAAGCTGCAGCAGCGACGGTGCCTTGAATCCCGTACCATAGCTGGCCTTAAATCGTGTGCCGGTTTCCTCGACCGTATACGTCGGCGCGATGCGGTAAGTGGTTTTTTCGCCAAACGCGCTGTCATCGTCGAGACGTGCGCCGACGGTGGTGTAGAATTGTTTGGTAAAGCCAATCTGATCCTGCAGATAATAACCATCGACATGTTTGCTGAAGCGACCGTCATCATCATTGTTGGTGTCTACTGTTTCTTTCTTTGTCTCCGCGCCAAACGTCAGCAAATTATGGTCATCGAGCGTAAAGTGATTGAGCCAGCTTACCCCTTGCCGCGTCGAATAAGCGAAGACCGGGCCGAAAGCCTGATCGTCGGTATCGCTTCTTCTGTCGTAATAATTTGCAGTGAATTCCTGCTGCCATTTGCCATCAAGCAACGTCACGATGCCGGTGCCGCTCCAGTCCAGCTCCTTGGCGGTGGTGAAATTGTCAGACAGAAAAAATGTATCGGGAAGCACACCGAAATCTTCGTCGTAGACGGTATGGGCATCGTTGTAACGCATCGTTGTGTTAGCACTCAGCCAATCGTTTATCTTGCCATTCAGCCGCGCGGAGAAATTGGTGTCGTCATAGCCGTCATGATGGCCCGGCACGCCCTCGGTCTTGTCAAACGCAGCGATACCGGACGTGCTAAGGCGCGAGGCATCAAGGCTAAAGCCAAGCCCGTCCTGCACGCCTGAGACACCGCTTTCTGCCTTGAACGTATTGTACGATCCGCCTTCAATGCTCGCCCAGCCCGAAGGTGCGCCCGTGCCTTGCTTGGTGATGATGCTGATGACGCCGCCGATGGCATTGCTGCCATAGAGCACGCTTTCATTGCCGCGCAGCACTTCGATGCGTTCGATGTTGTCGGTCGTCAGATGAGAAAAATCATACGCGCCGTTGGGATTGGAAGGGTCATTGACCTCCACGCCGTCGACAAGTACCAGCGTATGCTCCGAATTGGCACCACGCATGAATACCGATGTCGCCTGCCCGGGGCCGCCACTCTGGGCAACGTCAACTCCCGGCACCTCGCGCAGCAAATCGGCAACGCTGGTTTTTTGCTCACGCTCTATATCGTCGGCGGTGATCACCGTCACGCTGCTGCCGATCTGATCGATCGGGGTTTGCGAACGTGTCGGCGTGATGACCAGCTCAAGCGGATCGGCAAAAGCGGGAAAAGCAAGCAAACAGGCACTAATATAGAGAATGCGGCGCATCTCAGCCTCCTACGTAAACGGTGACCCTTGCCGCATGCGGGATGCATGACGACAATGTCACCACGTAGAAAGCTCAAGCCCCGTGAGTCTGCCCGCCCACCAAAGCCCGCGTGACACCTAAGTGGCAGGTCTCCTGGCTCGCAGGTCACCGTCTGTTTCCGCCTTCCCGGTTGCCCAGTGGCCTACATGGAAACACACTCGCTGCTTACAGTTGCGGGTACAGCCGGGGCTTCAAGCCTGCGCTCTCACCCCGTTCCCTTTTCATCCCGTGTTACCGGGAACCACTTGGGCGGCATACTATCGCAGCAGAGGTCTTTGGCAAGAATTTACTCAGCAAGCGCTGTACGTCTTTGTCGTGGCCCGAAGGCAACGGGCGGCGTTTATCCGCAATCCACGCCACTATATCGCGCACCGGCTCATCGCCGTGCAAATCACGCAGCAGCATATGGTAACCCAGCGGATAATAGGCCGCCTTGTTCATAACGGAAAAACGGTTGATGCATTGCGCGATAGGCGACGGCGGAATGACCTGATCATGCTCGCCGTAAAGCAGGAAGACGGGAACTTTTATATTGTCGATATCGCTGTAGGCTTTGTCCATCAGATGCATGAGGCCGTAAATGGCATCGATGCGCGTGGCCTTGATAAAATACGGATCATCGCCGAGCGCGCGCAGCATGGCGATGTTGTCGGACGCAAGAATATGCAGATCCTCGCCGGTCAGGATTTTATCAGACAGGGTATGCGCACCCAGCCACAGCGTGCCGCGAAAAAGCGGGTTCATCGATTCGCCACCCCACAGCGCAGGCGCTACAAGTATCGCGCCATTGACCTGCGGAAAATCGGGCCGCACCAGCGACGCCACTGCCACCGCGCCGCCCATACTCTCACCCATCAGATAGACCGGCACGCCAGGATTACGCGCTTTGACCGCCTGCACCATATCTGCCGTGTCACGTGTGAGATTGTCCTCTCCCGGCCAGATGCCGGGCGACGGTGCATGGCCGAATCCACGCTGGTCATAGGCATAAAGCGCAATGCCGTGTGCGCGCATATATTTCCCCGGCGAGGCAAACGCGCTGCTGTAATCGTTAAATCCATGCAACGCCACAATCACCGCCTTGGGTTTGCCGGCAGGCACCCAGCTGCGTACGGGAAGCGCGGTGGCATCGGAAGTCCTTAACTGCTGCACCATGGGCTTCTTTGACAATACCGGTGTCTCAGACGCAGGATGATAGGCTTGCTCGCGAGGTGAACAGGCCGCGCAGGCAAGCAGGCACAAAGAGAGTAGCAATCGTTTCATGAAAGCCTTGTCACAATAATGAGGTACTTTTAATACGCAGGCGTTAGGCGAGCCGCAGGTTTTAATACTGCGGCGCCGTGCTTGCAAGCAGAGTCTATGCCGCAATGCAGCAAATACCGATTAAAGTAACCCCATTGCCTTAGGCAGGTTGACATCGCGATGGACATAAGCATTGAGCACCAACCCAAATCCCATGAGAATGGAAATCATGATACTGCCGCCATAGGATAGCAGCGGCAAAGGCACGCCCACCACGGGGATAAGCCCCATCACCATCATCACGTTAATCAGAATATGGACAAACAGCATGCCCGCCACGCCCATGGCAAGCAGACTGCCAAACAGCGCCCTACATCGCAGGGCAATACCAATGGCATAACCGATGAGCACCATATAGAGCACCAGAATCACCAGACAGCCGAAAAAGCCGAATTCTTCGGCCAGCATGGTGAAAATAAAGTCGGTATGTTTCTCAGGCAGGAAATCGAGCTGGCCTTGCGAGCCGTGCATGAATCCTTTGCCGAAGAAACCGCCCGAACCGATGGCGATCACCGACTGCATAATGTTGTAGCCCGCACCTAAGGGATCGTCTTCGGGATGCAGGAAGGTCAGCACACGCTGCTTCTGGTAGTCATGGAGAAAATGCCAGCCCACCGGTGCGGCAGCGCATATCAGCGCGGCAATGACGATGAAATATCGCGCTTTCACGCCGGCCATAAAGCACAATATGCTTCCCACCAGTATGAGAATGGTGGCGGTGCCCAGATTAGGCTGGCGCAGGATAAATGCAGCAGGAATAAGCACAATGAGTATGGGAGGCGCGAGTAACAGCGGACGGTTGACATCCTGGAAATTGATCGAGTGATAATAGCGTGCAAGCGCAAGAATCACGGTGAGCTTCATCAGCTCGGAAGGTTGCAGGTTAACGCCGCCCATCTCCACCCAGCGTTTTGCGCCCTTGCCTGCGAAGCCTGCGATCTCCACGCCCACCAGCAGCACAAGGCATACCGCATAAATCACATACGCGTAACGCAGCAGAAATGCCGACGGCGTAAGTGCGATGGCCATCATGAGCACAAAAGCAAAGGCAAAATGCGCTAGCTGGCGCGACGCCCACGGGGCAAGATGCCCGCCGCCAGCCGAGATCATCATGACAAAACCGATGAAGGCCAGCACGCTGATGGCAAGCACCAGCGCCCAATGCACCTGTGAGAATTTGGAAAGAGAAATCTGCCCGTTAGAAACCATGCTATCCTATAACCTATGTTCGGCTTTAGTCCTGTTTGTTTTACCGGCTGCCATCGAGAAGATTGCCCGCGGCATCGGTCGGCATACGGCATTGCACGTTGACGATATAACCCCTGGCACGATCGGTGATGTATCCCGTGTCATAATTATAAAGCCCCGAGCCCACCCATTCATAATAGATGCCGTGCTGCTGGAGAAAATCCTTGAGCGTGTTCAGCGTGATGACGACGCCGACATGTTGTTCGCTCAGCTTTTCCTGCGTAACTGCGTTGACGGTGCTGATCACGCTTTTGGCGACCACCACACCGATGACGTTGCCGCTGGTGTCAAACACCGGCCCGCCGGAATTGCCGTGCTCTACCACGTCGGTGATATAAAACTGCCAGGGATTGCCCTGTACGTCATGCGCCAGTTTTGCCACCTGCGCTTCGGCCACGGTATATTCTCCGCGCATGCCTGCTTCTCCCGGATAGCCGATCACATATACTTTATCATCCGTCTTCAGCTCGTCGATGTTAAAGCGCAGCGGCGCATACTGATTGGGTGGCCGGTAGGTCTCAAGCAATGCCAGATCATGCTCATCGTCCATCACCTGCACATCGGCACTGCCCTCAGGCACCGCGCCTTTGATGCTTACCTTGTTGCACCCCCTGACGACATGCGCGTTGGTGATGATATAGGCCTGGTTGACAAAGAACCCGGTGCCGGACTGCACTTTAAAATACTGCATATACTGCGCGCCGCTGAGCAGCGGCAGCAACAACAGCAGCGGTACTATCTTCAGTATCCTGCGCATCAGTCCACTTCTCCCTCTCCATCGATTTTGGGTGTCTCGGGCATGTCGGGCCCGGGCTCACCGGCATCGAGCGATTGAATCTTGAGCAGTATATCATGAACTATCGGTGCTGCAGCAGCGCCGCCGCCGCCACCATGTTCTACAATCACCGCACAGGCATATTTGGGAGCCGCTACAGGAGCATAGGCGACAAACCAGGCATGGTGGCGCTGTTCCCAGGGCAGCGAATTCTGGTTGATGCCATGGGCAATGAGCTTGCGCACCTGCGACGTACCGGTCTTGCCCGCCATGGTAAAACGCGGATCGGTAATGCGTTTGCCGTAAGCCGTGCCTGACGGAGTGTTGACCACGGCATTCATACCTTCTTGCACCGCCTGAATATGCTCTTCGCTGATACCCAGCGATTTGGGCTCGTGATCGCCTTCGGGCGCGATGAGCCGCGGTTTGACTTCAAAGCCGCCATTGGCAATGCGCGACGTCATAATGGCCAGCTGCATCGGCGTGGTAATCACATAGCCCTGTCCGATGCCGACATTAATAGTGTCGCCACCCTGCCACGGCTGGCCGTAACGCGTGCGCTTCCATTCATCGTCCGGCACAATACCGGGCTTCTCGCCAGGTATGCCAAGCCCTGAGACTTTGCCCATTCCGAGTTTGCGCGCCATCTCCGCCATGCGATCAATGCCCAGACGTTCCGCCATGGTGTAGAAAAATACGTCGCAAGACTGGGTGATGGCATCGTGCAGATTGACCGAGCCGTGACCTTGCGGTTTCCAGCAGGTAAATACATGATTGCCATAGGTGAAATGACCGTTGCAGACCACGCGGCGCTCGGTATCCATTACCTTGGCGTCAAGCGCGGCCAGTGCCATGCTGAGCTTGAAAGTAGAGCCTGGCGGATATTGCCCGGCGAGTGATTTATTCATCAGCGGATTGCGCGGATTGGCTTGCAACTCGCCCCAATATTTGGCGCTAATGCCTTTGCTGAAGCTGTTGGGATCATACCCCGGCATCGAGACCAGCGCGAGCACATCACCGTTATGCACGTTCATCAACACGCCGCCACCACTTTCAGTGCCAAACCGGGCCGAAGCATATTCCTGCACGCGGCTGTCGATGGTAAGCGTCGTGTCCTTGCCGGGCTTGCCTTCCCTGCGACCCAATTCCTGCACGGCAAGACCATGCACATTGACTTCTGTCTGGCGCACGCCTGCGGTGCCGCGCAATGAACTCTCAAGCATCTTTTCCACACCGCTTTTGCCGATCTTGAAATCCGGCAGACGCGCGAGTTCCTGCTCGCCCATTTCTTTTTGTTCGCTTTCGGTGACCGCGCCGACATACCCAATCAGATGCGAGGCGCGATCGCCAAACGGATAAAAACGCACGCCGCCGATATCCACAAAAATTTCCGGATAATTAAGTTTATAGAATTCAAACTGCGAAAGC
>Ga0206878_10033_pt2:10000-59281 | contig 59281 bp, 41 predicted proteins | sample Alteio_BWOrgCont_8_FD_152621 | JGI IMG/M metagenome (GOLD analysis project Ga0206878, IMG submission 152621) | Enriched cells from forest soil in Barre Woods Harvard Forest LTER site, Petersham, Massachusetts, United States -... | ecosystem: Environmental > Terrestrial > Soil >... | reverse complement strand
AGCCTTAATGTACCTACAGTAGGCATTATCAAAAAGTCACCAAGATCTGAGTGACCTGTGCCGCTGAAATGTGTATGGCTGAACCCCACAATACTCTTATCATCGTATTGATAACCTGCGCAGTATTTATAAACATCAGGATTGTACTTGCCATCTTTTACATAGCCTATAGTATCTGTTTCAGGGCTTAGCTGCACCATACCAAATGGCACTGTAGCACCAGGATAGGTATGCCCCATACGCTGTGTGCCTATAATTGGCTTTACATACTGCACCAGGTTTTCAGCAGGTTTCACCTGGGCCAAAGCTGTAAACGGGATATAAAAAAACAATAAAAAGAATGATCTGTGCATAATAACTATATAGACCAGTAAGGTAATATTAAGCTATTAAATAGCGAAGCACATGTGCGATAAACTACTATAAGCCTATCCTATTTTCTGCAAGACCATATAATTCCCCTCATCATTTTACATCACCTATGTAAAGTGTAACGTAAAAAAAGTAAATGCTATAGCTGGACTGTAGCCAGCCCAAAGGATATATCCCCGCAAATCTCAGTATGCTATACGCAGAGATACGGATTTTGCCAACCACTTACACACTCGCTATGTATCTCGTCGTATATAGCGTGGTTGTATTTTAATGCCCTGCCCTGCTCCACCACTATTTTTTTAACCTGCCGGTTCTGCACATCCACCTTTTCTATATCGATAACAGGTAATGCGTAAGAAGAATCGAGATAGAAGCTGCGCTCGCCACGAGGGCTTCTAATAGTTTGTGTTTTTAATTGTTGCGCAGCTGTTACAAAATCGCGCTTACGCAATAGTGGCATTAGCTCTAGCATCACCAGTCCCATTTCAAAACCCATTAACGAAAACACATTGGCTTTGCGCCCGGCCTTAAACTCATAATTCTTTTTAAAGGCCGTATTATATTTATCAATATTCCCGTAATTATAAAGCGATGCCGCATATACACTTAAATCTGTGTCTATCTGATCCAGTATATCTTCGGATGCCATATGCGCCGAAATGATCAACGGCACTTTGCTATATAATGAAGACTCGCGATAAACCTTCATAAAGTCTATGGCTTCTTTGCCGCAAAGTATAGCATGTACATATTTGGGGGGGGATTGTTCTATCCTGGCAATGTAAGCCCTTGTTTTATCTGTAACGTTCAACCTGCCGGGATCATCTGTTAATACAGAGAATTCTATTGCTGAAGCGCCGGCCAATATAGCACCCTGCCGGAATGCATTTTGCAAATGGAACCCAGAGTCGAAAAGTGACATAACTACACTGCCTAATTCACCAAATGTTTTATGTGCCCAAAAGCCGAGTGCATATTCTGATTGCCAATACTGGAAACTGTTAAAAAACAACCTGTCTGAAATATGATGGTTGTATGGTATATACTCACCCATATCCATAAAAAAACCCAGCCTGTTCTGGCGCTCTACCAGTTGCACAATGTCGGGCACAACCCTATAGCTAATAAGACCTGATATAATGTCTACCCTGTCAAAACTGATCAGTTTCTGTATCCCCTCAATAGCATATTTATTCCCGGCCTGCCGCATGTATTCAGGCACAAACTGGAAGAAATTTTCCTGGACAACACTTTCTGGTAAGGCAGCGAAAAAGCCGGCGACCATATCGCTCGCCATGTCGGGATATATAGATGAATAATAGGAGAGAAAACCAATTTTAATACTCATGATGAAACTAAGAAAGTGAAAAAAATGCTGCCGGAATACCGGCAGCATAGAAATAATGATGCTCAATATATACTATCCACGACTAGGGAATATACCCGACATTGCAATAATATAGCAAAGCGCTGTATATGGCTGCAGTATTGGTGTTGGTAAACCACCACCTGTGCTACCTGTATTTGCTCCGCCTGCGCCTGTTATGGCTACATTTACTGTAATAGGTGTAGCAGTTGATGACGCTCCGTATGAATTGGTACCGCGTGCAAGCGTTGCCGGCACACCGGTAGTACCCCCAGGTACATTGGTAGTTCCACTTGTAGCAGTTGGCATAGACCCCGTGGCCGTAAAACCAGTAAGGGTGTTTGAGTGCACATGCGGTGGCAACTGACTGGTAAGAATGGTTACATTTTCAGTACCAGCCATTTCGCCCAGTGCATAGTCACCAGAAAGGCCAGGCGGGGTTCCCATTTGGCTGGACCCTACAATTACCCTGCCTCTAAGGTCGGGTAAACCAAAGGTTGATGAGCCATTGCCACCATAAGTGGTTCCCAGTAATGCGAACAAAGCGTTGTTCGCAGCAATGCTCAAGATCTGACCTGCGCAGAACTGCCAGTTAACAGGCGCAAAATTGTACGGGCTTGGAAGAATAATCCCTAAGTACGCATCCATAATTTGTTTGATTTTAAAGTGAATAATGAAGTGATGTGAGAAAGCTACGACGTTAAAAACAAATATGCAAATTTTAAAGTATTTTTTTACGAAAAAATAATAGGGCTATTTTCTGTTTTAATTATACTTTCAAATTTATGACTCACATTCAATCCTAACGTCACCAGTTTTGTTCCTGATATCACCCCTTCATTCGTAGCTACTACATTGATCCGAAGGAAACTATTATCTGTACATGCAACAAATAATCCCTGGTTCGCGTCTGCATAAGCGATAGCACCGGGAGTAATGAATTGTGCCCCATTTATCATTGCTGGTGATACTTCTATTATCCGCACCTGCTGCCCGTTTAGCCAGGTAATTGCACCACCATATGTAGGATTGCAAGCATTTATCAGGCACTCTACCTGATATGCTGTCTGACTCTCCCAATTGATAGTCAGATCCTGTTGTGTGGGTTTGTATTGATAGGTTGAATTTTCTTCTTCCTGCTCGCACTCCAGCATTTCATTATGCATTAATTTATATAAAAGTTGTGGCAGCATACTGGCGGCCAGTGCATCAAGCCGGCTATTGTATAACCCTAAATGTTCACCGGGCATAATGAATAATTCGTTTTGTAAAACTATTGCACCGCCATCCAGGTCTTCCGTCATTTTATGTATCGTAACCCCACTTTTTTCTGCGCCATTTTTAATAGCCCAAAAAACCGGCGCGCCCCCCCTGTACTTAGGTAACAGGCTATAATGGATATTATAAAATCCTAACCGTGGCAACACCAGCATACTAATCGGTATTTTATACGGGAAGCCAGAAACTATGCAGACATCGGCATTTATATACGCAAGCCAATCAGCTAACTTCACATTATCTCGTGGCATCTCCGCAATCAGTACATCTACCGAAGTGCCTGTGTTAGTCCTTATCTCGCCAATTAAATTTGTGACAGATGCCGGTAGCACTACTCCTGCAAGCATATCGTTGCTATGCAGATAACGTATGATCGGCATACAGTTAGTGCCATTTGTAAACAGAATAACTTTAATATCAGGTGCAAGCATATTACACTAATTGAGAAATATGTATGGCGACAATGTATTATCATGCTCATTTGAGCATGAATAGCTCTAATGCAAGTTATATGTGTGTGTAAATATCGTTATAATATATTGAGATTTCAAAGAATAAATTTAAAAATAAGGGTTTACCCTACCGTTCTTTAATAAAAACAAAATGCGTAAGAATATACAATAGTCTTTGAACACTGTAGTTTTAGGCAAGTACTTAGTAAAAATTAAAAACCCATGTTAATATGATAGTTAACATGGGTTTTTAAGAGGAGATTGCTTCTGTCGCAGTAAGTATTCGTTATTGCATTTGTGCCCAATGGCCTGCACCATCACTTATTAGAATTACCCTGAAAATTCCAGTTAACGATGTTTGCGAAGCTCCGTTACTATCGTATATAACATCAGTAGTTCCTGCACGATTTATTGTAAATGCACTATTCACTGCGTAAATGTAAACAATATGCCCAGCTGTAGCACCGGCAGAAGTTGGCAATGTAAAAGTATTACCACCATTTGTCATGATAAAATTATCTGTATTAGCTATAGTATAGGTACTCCCGTTTTGGGTTGTTCCATTACTACCACCACTTGGAGTAGTAAACACCCCTGCACCATTTAAAAATTTAGTAGCAGTACCTGAGCTGCTACCCAGGTTTGCCGGGTTAATAACACCTGTACCCAAATTAATAGCCGTAACAATATGGTTACCCGCCGCTATACCAGTTGCGCCTGAAGTTGCGATAGTTGTAGCATTGGTACTGCCAGAGCTGGTTACGTCGCCAGTCATGGCAGCATTTGTAGTAACGTTACCTGCAGTAAGGTTAGCTGCTGTACCGCTAATGTTAGTACCGACTAATGCACTTGGCGTACCCAATGAAGGTGTTACCAAAGTAGGCGAGGCAGATAAAACCACGCTGCCACTTCCCGTAGTACTTGCGGCAGATACCGTACCTGCACCATTTGCAGAAAGCAAACCGTTTATTGCACCTGCACCACCCTTATTGGTCGGCACAACGTTGTTATAGCTGGTAACTCCTGCACTTGTTATTGATATGTCTCCGCTCACAGTAACAGGGGTTGTAGGTGCCGCACCTGCTGTACCAGTAAGGTAAACCTGGCCAGCTGCAGTACCTGCGCTTAAACCGCCACCACCACCGCTTGGTGTAGCCCATGTACCATCGCCACGCCAGAAAGTGGTAGCAGATGCGCCTGTACCACTACCCAGGTTAGCTACCGGCAGGTTGCCCGTAGCCTGGTTTACAGGTATATTTGTAAGGTTACTTGCATTACCAGATTGTGGCGTACCCAAAGCAGGTGTTACCAAAGTAGGCGAGGTCGCTAAAACCACGCTGCCGCTACCAGTTTTACTTGTTGCCGAGTTTAGAGCAGTTGCAATGTTATTACCTGAAGTTGCATTATTAGCTATTGTTGTAGCATTACCAGTGCTGGTTACGTCGCCGGTAAGATTTGCATTTGTGGTAACGTTACCGGCAGTTAAGTTGGCTGCGGTACCGGAAATATTAGTACCTACCAATGCACTTGGTGTACCCAAAGCAGGTGTTACCAAAGTAGGTGAAGTAGCTAAAACCACACTGCCGCTACCCGTAGTACTTGCGGCAGATACCGTACCTGCACCATTTGCAGAAAGCAGACCGTTTATTGCACCTGCACCACCCTTATTAGTCGGCACAATGTTATTATAAGAAGTAGCAAGGCCAGTGCTGGTGATATCGCCTGTTAAGTTACCTGCGCTGGATACGATACCTGTGATCAATGAACCATCTAATGCAGGATATTTGCCTGTGGCTGTAGCCTGTATTAACTGGCTGTTACCGTTAAATGTATTGCCTTGCGTAGTTACTGTTGTTGGCAATACACCTGCAGGCAATGTATTAGTACCTGTAATGTTTGCTGCGGTAATATTAGTTAACGCTGCGCCATTGCCGGACTGTATCGTACCTAAATTAGGTGTTACCAAAGTTGGCGAGGTTGCTAACACAACACTGCCACTACCTGTAGTGCCTGTTATGCCCAAAGCGCCAGTACCGCCGCTGGTTGTAACCACGCCGTTGCTGATTAAGTTTGACAGGGTTGATATATTTTGAGTGGTATTAACGGTTACCGTATTGGTTGAGCGTGTTAAACCAGTACTGAAAGTTAGAGGCACTTCATAATCTGTACCAGATGTAGCTGCCGATACTGTGCCTGAACCGTTGGCTTTCAGCAAACCGGTTACGGCACCCGCACCACCCTTGGTTGCTGGTACTACATTGTTGTAAGTGGTTGTATTTCCTGTACTGGTCACATCGCCGGTCATGTTGGCATTGGTAGTTACTGTTGCTGCATTTCCTGTTGTATTTTGGTTCAGCGTAGGGAAACCGGTTAATGAAGCAGCGCTTCCTGTTGGGGTCAGATAATCTGTTCCTGCTGTTGCTGCAGATACAGTACCTGATCCATCCGCCTTCAGCAAACCTGTTACTGCACCCGCACCACCCTTATTGGCTGGCACTACATTGTTATAAGAAGTTGTTGTGCCCACGCTTGTTACATCACCTGTAAGATTTGATACTGGCAAGTTGGTCAGTTGTGAACCATCTACAGCAGGCAGTTTGCCTGTAGCGCCTAATTGCACCAACTGGCTATTGCCATTAAAAGTATTGCCTTGGGTGGTTACTGTAGCAGCAAGCCTTGCAGCATTAATTGTAGATGACGATGCGTTGATAGCAGATACCACATTTGCGCCCGTAGCAGCGCTGGTACTCAGCGTTGGGCTTGGGTAAGAGCCTGCAAGATCGCCGCTTGCAGTACCACTTGGTGCACCTGCCGGTAAGTTGGTTAATTGCGAACCATCTACTGCAGGCAGCTTGCCTGTAGCACCTAATTGTACCAGTTGACTGTTACCATTAAATGTGTTGCCTTGTGTGGTAGCTGTAGCTGGTAATTGTGCTGCGGCTAATGTACCCGATGATATATTGGTCGCATTGAGGTTAGTGAGTTGGGAACCATCTATTGCAGGCAATTTACCAGTAGCAGAGGTCTGTACCAATTGGCTGTTACCGTTAAAAGTATTGCCCTGTGTGGTCACTGTATTTTGCAAACGTGCAGCATTGATCGTAGCCGATGAAGCGTTCACCGCACTTACCACATCTGCCCCTGCTGCTGCCGTTGCAGCTATAGTTGGATTAGGATATGTACCTGCGAGGTCGCCGCCTGCAGCACCACCTGGTGTAGTACCTGTGATAGTTACATTTGATGCGCTTGTTATGCGCCCCTTGCCGTCTACCGTATATTGTGGTACTTGTGTTGCACTACCATAGGTAGCTGCAGTTACACCACTTGTTGCTAATGTAGGGTTAGGGTATGTACCGGTAAGGTCGCCACCCGCTGCGCCACCGGGCACATTGCTTGGAGTTGCCCATGCAATTGTAGTGCCGTTATAACCTATAAACTGGCCGCTTACTGCACCGGTCGCATTTAATTTAGCCGGAGTAACCACACCATTAGCAATTACAGGGCTAGGATAAGACCCTGTAAGGTCACCACCTGCACTACCACCTGGTGTGTTGTTGGGAGTAACCCAGGCCACACCTACACCATTGTAGCTGAGCACCTGCCCGTTTGTTGCACCTGCTGATGATATCTTTGAGGGTGTTACCGCTGATGCCCCTATTGTCGGGTTAGGATAGGTACCACTCAGGTCGCCACCTGCTGCGCCTGTTGGCGCTGTTGCCGGTAGATTGGTCAGTTGTGACCCATCTACTGCAGGTAATTTACCTGTTGCACTCAGCTGCACCAGCTGACTGTTACCGTTAAAGGTATTGCCCTGTGCTGTAGCTATTGCTGGCAACTGTGCTGCATTCAGTGTGCCTGATACTATATTGCTGGCGTTCAGGTTGGTCAGGTTTGAACCATCTATTACAGGCAGCTTACCTGTTGCCGTGGTCTGTACCAGTTGGGTATTACCGTTGAAGGTATTGCCCTGGTTGGTGACTGTGGCCGGTAACCTGCCGATGTTTACTGTTGACGTAGATGCATTGATCGCATTGACTACATCTGCACCTGCTGTTGCTGCAATGGTTGGGTTAGGGTATGTACCTCCCAGGTCGCCACCTGCGGCCCCTGTTGGCGCTGTCGGGGGCAGGTTGGTGAGTTGTGACCCATCTACTGCAGGTAATTTACCTGTTGCACTCAGCTGCACCAGTTGGCTGTTACCGTTAAAAGTATTGCCCTGTGTGGTTGCTGTTGCCGGTAATTGTGCTGCATTCAGTGTGCCTGATGCTATATTGCTGGCGTTCAGGTTGGTCAGGTTTGAGCCATCTATTACAGGCAGCTTACCTGTTGCTGTGGTCTGAACCAGTTGGGTATTACCGTTGAAGGTATTGCCCTGGTTGGTGACTGTGGCCGGTAACCTGCCGATGTTTACTGTTGACGAAGATGCATTGATCGCATTGACTACATCTGTACCTGCTGTTGCTGCAATGGTTGGGTTTGGGTATGTACCTCCCAGGTCGCCGCCTGCTGTACCGCTTGGGGGCAGTGTGGCGGGGGCTCCTGTTACTTTGCTGTACGATACGGATGCTATTTTAGCATCTGTAACATTACCATCCACTATGTGGTTGGTTTGTATGGTACCCGACACTATTTTTATTGAGGTCACTGCGCTATCTGCAATTTTTGCAGTTGTTATAGCCTGTGTGGTCACTGTTGGGTTAGGATAAGTGCCTGTAAGGTCGCCGCCTGCCGCACCACCCGGTGTAGTACCGGTAATGGTTTGGCTGGTTGCAGATATGACACGGCCTTTATTGTCCAGTGTTATTGCTGCAGTTGTTGTGGCAGAGCCATAAGTACCTGCTGTAACCCCGCTTAATGCCAGTGTCGGATTAGGATAAGTACCTGTAAGGTCACCACCTGCCGGGCCGTTAGGAGCGGTAGAGGGCAGGTTGGTCAGGTTAGAGCCATCTATTACAGGCAATTTGCCTGTAGCGGTGGTCTGCACCAGCTGGCTGTTGCCGTTAAACGTATTGCCCTGGTTGGTGACTGTGGGCGCCAGCCTGGCCACATTTATCGTGCTGCTGGTCGCACTGTTCAACGCACTGATCACATCTGCTCCCGTTGCAGGCGTAGAGGCAATAGTGGGGTTAGGATAGGTACCAATAAGGTCACCACCTGCATTGCCCGATGGCGGGAAGGTGGTGGGCGCTCCTGTCAGCTTGCCGTATGACATGCTCACTATCTTGCCATCGGTAACACTGCCGTTGGCCAGGTGGTTGGTCTGGATAGAGTTGGATATGATCTTGGCTGAGTTAATTGCGCTGTCTGCTATTTTAGTGGTACTGATGACCTGTGCACCTACTGTTGGATTGGGGTAGTTGCCCACCAGGTCGCCGCCTGCGGCCCCTGTTGGCGGAAGGGCTGTGGGTGCTCCGCTGAGTTTAGCGTAGCTGATACCATAGGCTACCTGTGCATCGGTCACAGCCCCGTTGGCTATATTGCCCGTAGTTACTGCATTGTTTGCTATTTTAGAGCCTGTTACTGCTCCCGGAGCTATCACTGTAGCGCCCTGGGTCCCTGTCACATCTCCTGATAAGGTTCCCGTAAAGTTGGTCACCTGCGCCAATTGGCTGATGACCTGGAAATTGTTACCGTCATACATCACCGATATGATCTGGCCCGCAGATATGTCATTGGGTTGCAGCGATTGTACTACGTTCTTCAGCACTGACCTGGTGCCTAAGCCATTCACATTCAGGGTCACAGCTCCGCTGTTGGCGGCATTGCTCCTGAAGCTCACCATCATACCGGCAGTATAGCCTACCGATACGGGGAGGGATACCTGGTAGTTGTTACCGCTGCCGCTGGCTGGCGCATAGCTCAGCACTCCGCTCTGCACGTTGGCCGCGCTTACCGCGTCGCTGGTGTCCTGGATCGTGCTCCCAAGGCCCGTCACTCTGCGGTCACTGGCTGAACTGCCCGTTAGCTGCACTGGCTTGTCCACCTGTACCTGGGCTTTGGCACCTATCGCCATAAGCATCATGGCTACCGGTAAGGCGTAGTACTTCTTTTTCATATGGTCGTATTTGTGTGAAGTGTTTTTATGTTTTCTTGTGTTTGTGCCCTTTAATTCGCTTTTACTATTTTAAGGCTCTTGCCGAAGTGCTCGTTATATACCTGTACCAGGTAAGTGCCCACTGCAAGGTTACCTACTTCTGTCAGCGCTATTACTGTGCTCCTGCCTGCCTTGTAGGTATTAGACAGTACGGTCTGTCCCGTCATATCCATTACACGCACCTGTACCGGTTCGTCATCATCCTTGGTGATGCCCAGGCTCAGTACGCTCCCAAATGGGTTTGGGAACGCGCTTACTTTGGCTGTTACTGCCGTTACTGTCTTTATCCCTACAGGGTTATGGTCTGAGAAGGTGAACAGCCTGTTATAGCTGTTCAGGTTAGGCAGCTGATACACCCGGGGGTCGGTGCTCGATACATCGCGGGCCGTAGTGTTCAGCGCCGTATAGCCATTGCCGGTGCTGTCGCTGGCATAGGGGAATATCGCTGTCATGCCCCTGTTGTTGTCCACCGCGCTCAGCCAGCTGAAGGTGACATTGCGGGAGGGACCGGCAGCATTGTTGCTGCTGGCTATTATCCAGTTCTGCGCTATTGATACATCTCCATCTATGAACACAAGCGCTTCGGGGCCGCTGTTGCGTACTATGCTTACTGTGCCCATATCTGTGCCTGCCACTATGTTGCAGCCCAGGAAGTTCAGTGCATTAGTATCTACTGCTATCGGGTCCAGTATGGCCCTGCCCACAATGCGGGACTGGTTGCGCTCTGTGGGGTAGCTTGCACTATTGGCAAAGTGTATGGGTGTGGACGTATCTGCATACAGGATACCGTTGTTCAGCACCAGCTGGTTATTTATAGTAATACTATTATCGGGGGTAAGGCCTGAGGGGTTGTTCAGTACCAGGGTGGATACATTGAGTGGGGCCACAGTATTGAGCTGCTGGGGGGTACTACCGTTATATACCAGGGCTGATGTACCATTGAATACTGCAGAACCATTATTGGAGAAATTACCACCTTCCATAAGCACAGCTCCGGTTGCTACCAACGTGCCGCCATTACTGATGTTCACGTCATGGGACATCGTCATGGTGGTGCCGCCCGTAACTGATAACGTAGTGCCGGGCGTAACCGTGATCTGAGCCACACCCGATACTGATGAAAAAACCACACCTAATACGGCAAGCGCAATTATCTTATTCATGAGTTACGGATATATTTAATTAGCAGGAGATAAAAGTATCTTATTTATTTTTGAAATCATAGCCAATGACAATAATCTTAATAGCAAATTAATGGAAGTCAATAATTCAATGATATTCCAATAATAATTTCCGCATTATGCCTGAATACAATTAAAAAGACTATCAAACAATCTAGAATTAGCCATGGACGCCGATTATAGCTATCAGCACAAGTTTGGAAATAAAAACGCAAAACTATAAAAACACAAAAAAATACGGGTTCCCACTACAAATAAAAATAGAACACTTTTTTATAAATATCAAAACCTGAAAAAGGAAAAGTACAAACCAAATTGTCCAATGATCTAACTTTTGTCGGCTGTAATGATAGATAAGTAATATTACTGGCACCGATGTATTGGTTAACAGGCAATATGCATAACGATCGAGTAGGCTGCACTGCAATATGGAATCCCCAAATCCTATAAGTGTACAGAGCCATTCACTTTTCAAATAGCTGCTATTTCTTGTAAATATTCTAAATTGCAGCCTGTCCGATAAATTTATTATCCTACCTAGTCTATAGTAAGCATATGTCACTGACCAAATTAAAGAATTACGCAGAGGGTAACTGGTTTTCATCTAAAAAAGAAGGCGATGTCTTATATAATGCGGTTACCGGGGATGCCTTGTACACTGCCAGCAGCGATGGACTTGACTTTGGCGCCATGATGCAATATGCCCGCAAGGTAGGCGGCCCTGCCTTACGTAAACTTACCTTTCATGACCGGGGCCGAATGCTGAAAGCATTGGCACTTTACCTCATGGAGCGCAAAGAATATTTCTACCAGGTGAGCGCATACACTGGCGCTACACGTGCGGATAGCTGGGTAGATATAGAAGGTGGCATAGGCAACCTGTTCTCTTATGCCAGCTTGCGCCGCCAGTTTCCCGATGAACGTTTTTATGTAGATGGCGATACCGCAAAAATATCAAAGAATGGCACCTTTATAGCACAGCACATTATGGTGCCACGAGAAGGGGTAGCCATACATATCAATGCATTTAACTTCCCTGTATGGGGCATGTTGGAAAAAATAGCCGTGAACCTGCTTGCAGGAGTGCCTGCCATAGTAAAGCCTGCAACCCTGACATCTTACCTTACAGAGGCTGTTTTTGAAGAAATAATAAAGTCTGAAATATTGCCTGCTGGCGCTTTGCAACTTATTTGCGGCTCTGCACGTGGTATACTGGATACTATTGAGACAGGCGACGTGGTAACGTTCACCGGATCGGCAAGTACGGGCAGGGGCCTGAAGGCGCACCCACGTATCCTTTCGGAGGCTGTGCCATTCAACCTGGAGGCGGATTCGCTCAACTGTTGTGTATTGGGCCCGGATGTAAAGCCAGGCATGCCTGAGTTTGACATCTTTATAAAAGAAGTGGTACGTGAAGTAACTACAAAGGCAGGGCAAAAATGTACAGCAATACGCCGTGTAATAGTGCCCGCTAATATGGTGGAAGATGTGCAGATAGCGCTGGGCAAACGCCTGCAAACCACTACTATTGGCGATCCCAGCCTTAAAGAAGTGAGAATGGGGCCGCTTGCAGGCATCAGCCAGCGTAATGAAGTAAGAGAGAAGGTGCAGTTACTGGCACGCCACCAGAACATAGTGATAGGTGATATGGAACATTTTGAGGTAATAGGAGCCGATAAAGAAAAAGGCGCTTTCCTGCCACCGCTGATATTCCTGAATACCGATCCGTTCCATAATCTTGATTGCCACGAAATAGAAGCATTTGGCCCGGTATCTACCATTATACCTTATAACGGACTGGATGAAGCGATAGAACTGGCCAGAATGGGCAAAGGATCGCTGGTATGCAGCCTGGTAACACAGGATGACGACATAGCCAAAGAATATGTTTTAGGTACAGCCACTACCCACGGCCGTATATTGATATTGAATAACGACTGCGCTAAAGAAAGTACAGGGCATGGCTCGCCATTGCCACTTTTGATACATGGTGGCCCAGGAAGAGCAGGTGGCGGTGAGGAAATGGGCGGCAAACGCGGCGTAATGCACTACCTGCAGCGCACAGCAGTACAGGGCTCCCCCACTACACTTACCAAGATCACCAATGTATATCAACAGGGTGGCAAACAAACAGAAACAGATATTCATCCTTTCCGCAAGTATTTTGAAGACCTAGTGGTAGGCGAAACTGTGATAACTGCAAAGCATACTGTAACCGAAGCAGACATCACCAACTTTGCAAATGTAAGTGGTGATAATTTTTATGCTCACATGGATGCCACATCGCTTGAAGGCACTATTTTCGAACGTAGAGTGGCACATGGTTACTTTGTACTTTCAAAAGCTGCCGGTCTCTTCGTAGATGCTAAGAAAGGCCCTGTATTGCTGAACTATGGACTGGACGAAGCACGCTTCACCAAACCAGTGTACCCGGGTATGACCATTGGTGTAAAGCTAACAGTAAAGGAAAAAACTGCACAAGAAAAACGTACGGAAGATGATATTGCAAAAGGCATAGTACGCTGGCTGGTAGATGTGTATGACGAAACCGGTGAAACAGTTGCAATAGCAACTATACTTACCATGGTGAAGAAAAAAGATCAATCATAAAATGTTCAAGGTATTTTTTACCATATTCAGTATAGCCTTATTATGGTATCTATTTAAAGTATTACCAGGCAAGCTAAAATTGGACAGACATTGGCGCACGCGATTTTACCTGTTTATGATAGCAATAACAATTTTAGTGGTGCTAAAATGGATATTTTAGCACCTTAAAATACCAACTCATCCTAATTTAACGTTTATTCAGTATTCGATTGTTTAATATTTTTTTACTTTTGAGTTTCAATAATTTAGTAGATACCCCTTCAATTAAAAATAAATATGCAACACGCTGACGGTTATGTGCGTAGCGAGATAGATCATGGAATTGCCACTATCGAGTTTTTTCACCCTTCAAGTAATTCTTTACCAGCCGCTATTCTCAATGACCTGGCTAAAACAATAAACGATGTAGGCCTTGACCATAAGGTAAAGGTGATAGTATTAAAAAGTGCAGGCGAAAAGGCCTTTTGTGCAGGAGCATCGTTTGATGAGTTGATGTCTATAAAGACAGAAGCTGAAGGCAAAACATTTTTTATGGGTTTTGCAAATGTTATCAATGCAATGCGCAAATGTCATAAGCTCATCATTGGCCGTGTACAGGGCAAAGCTGTTGGTGGCGGTGTAGGGCTTATTGCTGCTACAGATTATGCCATTGCTACAGAAGCAGCATCAGTAAAGCTAAGTGAACTGGCTATAGGCATAGGCCCATTTGTGGTAGGCCCGGCTGTTGAGCGCAAAGTAGGTGTTTCCGGCTTGTCTCAATTGGCTATTGATGCTACTGAATGGAGGTCTGCTGAATGGGCCAAAAAACATGGTTTGTATGCAGAAACCCACCTTCATACATTTATGGTTGACGATGCCGTAAAAAACCTTGCAGAAAAGCTTGCACACAGCAGCCCCGAAGCTATGTCGCAGCTGAAGAAAACATTTTGGCATGGCACTGAGAACTGGGATACCCTATTATCAGAACGTGCTGCCATAAGCGGCAGACTTATATTGAGTGAGTTTACCAAAAATGCAATCAATAAATTTAAAGCAAGGGCCCAAGCCTAATCAATATAATTATAACCGCAAGTAGCATATACTTGCGGTTATAATTTTCAGCTATATATTAGCTGTCCTCCTTCCAGTATAATAAGATGAATTACCATCTCACTACTTACCATAAATGTAAAAGAAGGTAAGCCTCCACACCGCATCGATACCTGTTATCCCTGTTATATTAGGATTCATAGGGTCATAGACAGTGCCTGGGCTCAGGGACGAGGTATAAGCATTCAGCCACAGGTTGGGCATAATATGTACATTCTTTACAGGGGTATAATCTAATCCAAGTACTAAAAATTGTTCTTTGGTGGTTGGGTCGTAGAAAGATGTGGTTGCGGTATAGCTTTTTGTGTTACCTGCATTTACAATATTGTTGAGATTGCCGCTAGGGTCATAATTATCATAACGTGCAAAGAATCCCAGGCGTGCATTGCCGGCATGGGTAGATAAGATACGGCCCCGTACAAAGAACGACAGGTCTAAAGCCTTTGTTGTGCGATAATAAGTATTGCCATCGTTACCTGTCACTTTTACATCGCCCATTATGGTATTTCTGAAACCCTCAAAACCTACAGTCAGTTTCTTTGTATTCCAGGCGGCAAATAATTTGGTCATATTGCGATCATGGTACCACGGGCCATTAGGGCCTTTGGTATAAACACCCCAGTTCAATCTTTCATAGTCCTGGTATATATCTATCAATAATCTTTTATCCAAAAACTTGGCATATACATCTGCGTAAAACCATTTGTACATATCATTTTCCGGTTTTGCCTGTTGGCCGTTGCCCACCATCAGGTCGTAGCCAAAATTACCCTTGCTGTCAAACCACCCCTGCAACTCAGCGCCCATGTCATAGCAGGGTGTACCTCGTATGTCAGATACTGTCTTTTCTATAGAACGGTAGCCCCACACTTCTTCAGAGGTTTGATCATTTCTTCCGTTCTTACCGTAAGCGGGTGTATTTACCTGACCTATAACCAGGTCAGTTCCGGGCCACAAATTTTTCCATCTCAGGTTGGCAAGCTTTACGTAAGGTGAAAACTTATTGTTAGCCAGTAATTCTCCGTTACTTGTCTGCCCTAACACTCCAGACTGGTAATCACTTTCTGCTGCAAGTACAAATTCTGCCGAGAACTTTTGGCTAATGCTATAATCATAACCCAGGTAAATACGCCGCCACTGAAACATATTGGTGTTGATGGGCGTTCCACTGTATTGGTTTACGCCACGATTTAAAATATCTGCGTTGCCTTTATAGTCAAAGTCGCCAAACGCCATGCCCCATAACTGGCCATGGGGTTTAAATTTTTTGTCAGTTTCGGTCTGTGCAAAAGCAATAGTGTGCAGACATAAAAATAACAATACGCAAATGCATGTTCTAAATACCCAAGTAGTAAGTAAGCGTTTTACCATAACGACCGTTCATTTTTAGTACGCCAAACTTAATATTATTTATACCATATCGCAAGGCCATCGCATAAAACATACCAGCATATCTATTTAGGAGAGCATGTCATGCATTATTATTTTATTGACTGCAATAAGTGTCAGTAGCATTTGCCAATAAACTCAGTTGCTGTGGCCAAAGTTGCATCTTCAAAAGGCGGCAGCAGTCCTGCCTTATGCTTTTAATCACGCTCCTAAATAATCACATTTGGCCAACAAAAGGCATAAGGAATCTTTTTTTGATTACCTTAGATAACTGACTTACTATATATAGTACTTAATGAAAAAAATATTTACTCTTTTACTTACAATAATCTCGGCATACTTATCTGCGACCTATGCACAAGAGCCGGCAAAAGCAACACTGCCCAGGTTATCTGCATTTACAAAACAATATTTTGCCGATCGTAAACAAACAGGTGGCCGCGACATACTGCCAGGCTACGTTTACAAAAAAATAAACAATAAACCATACCTAAGCGCCTTTATAAAAGTAAATGCAGGTTTGGATGAATCTATATTGAATGGTCTGGGTATTTATGTAGGAACCAAGGCGGGTAATATATGGACGATACAAGTACCGGCAGATAATATAGATGCCATAACAACTATAAATGGCATAGGCTATATAGATCTGGACATGCCTATTTTTCCACTACTCGATTCGGCACGAAAACAAACAAGGGCCGATTCTGCGCAAAAGGGTATCAATCTCCCTATACCAGTAACAGGCAAAAATGTTATTGTCGGCGTAATAGATGCTGGCTTTGATTATAACCACCCTACCATGTACGACACCACTTATAGCAAGTACAGGATACAACGTGTATGGGCGCAAAAAATAAATGGCACTCCGCCAGCAGGTTTTGCTTATGGCAACGAGATGGTAGATACCAATGCTATAAAGACCGCCGGTAACGATACAATTATTCTATCGCATGGTACGCATGTGGCAGGTATAGCTGCGGGGTCTGGCTATGGCAGTAATACAGCCAATAGCCAATATAGGGGCATGGCATTTGAAAGCGATATTGTGCTGGTGGGTATTATGCCCGCGCCATCAGAATGGGCTGTGGCCGGCGAGTCTGATATAATTGATGGCATGAACTACATTTATAAGTATGCCGCAACTGTGGGCAAGCCCGCAGTAATCAACCTGAGTTGGGGCGCTACAATAGGACCGCACGATGGCAACTCCCTTTTTAACCAGGCGTGCGATGCACTTACAGGTGCAGGTAAAATATTTGTTTGCGCTGCTGGCAACAATGGTGAGGATACTGTGCATTTGCAAAAAATCTTTACATCAACTGATACCGCGGTAAGCACATTTGTCACATTTTCACCCTCACTACCGGCTAACAACAAACAAACATGGGTGGATGTATGGGGCAACCCTGGCAATACGTTTTGCTTTACCGTAAAACTATATAATGCCAACACATCTATAGATTCTACGGCACAGATATGCCTCGCTGATACTACACGGTCATTTACCCTCATTGGTTCTAATAATGATACCTGTTTTGTAAGTATGGCTATGACTAATGTAGAATACAATGGCAAACCACATGCTTTATTGCACTTTTACAGCAAAGTGAATGACAACATTTGCCTCACTACCAAGTCCACTAACGGAGTTGTAAATATGTGGGAGGGGTATGTGCTCCCTCCTGAAGGGTACTATGGTTATTTAAAACAACTTTCTTATTCATGGGCTGTATCGGGCGATGCAAATATGACGGTGTCTGACATTGGGTGCACAAAATCAGCTATTACGGCGGCGGCTTACACATCTAAAGTGTCTTTTAAAAATATTAGTAGCCCCTTCCCTTTATCATATCCCGGTGCCATACACGGTAAAATTGCGCCATTCTCCAGTTTCGGCCCTACAGAAGACCTGAGGGTAAAACCTGACATCGCAGCTCCCGGTTTCGCCCTGGCATCATCTGTCAACTCGTACGACACCAGCTACAAGGCCGGTGGCACAAACTACTCATCTATTGTGCATGCATACACCACCAATGGCAAAACATACGACTATGCTATGCTGGCAGGCACATCTATGGCGTCCCCTTGCGTAGCAGGCATTGTGGGCATGATGCTGCAATTAAATCCAACACTTACACCCGATTCTGTAAAGGCTATATTGGCCGCCACTGCTATTACAGATACCTACACAGGCATATTACCAGCAGCAGGCAATACAACCTGGGGGCATGGCAAGATAAACGCCTATAGAGCCTTACGCATGATAGCCTCAAATCTGAGTGTAGAGAACATACAAAATGCAGATCCGCTGGAGTGCATTTTATTCCCAAACCCCAACAAAGGTAGTTTTACCATAAGCTACAAAGGCAAAATGCAGGAAGTAATTACAGTGGGTGTGTATGACATCAGCGGCAGGCTGATCAATATGCAGGAATGGCGGATAGGTACCGGATATAACACTCGTCAATTTAACCCCGGCCCAATGGCTAAAGGCATATACCTGGTAAAAATTGCAGGTGCCAGCGGACTCAACACTATAAAAATGATAGAGGAATAGGCCTAATGAGCCAATTGCATTTGTCAGACATCCCTGTCTCCTCTAATACATTGCCTTGCCGTACCTCAGGGAATTTTTTAAATTATATCAATCTACTATTTACTTACAATATGCTTCATGTTGTATTTATTGCTGTTGCTATCCAGTAGCATTATGCCTGTTATAGTCGTTGCTAGCCACTCAAGTCTTGGGTATTGCATGCACTAATAGTGCGGGGTGAGACAGTTCAATATAGTCCAAGCCCTGCAGCTCGTCAGTATATGCTTTGCATGCCCATGATGATATTAAAGTATCTGCCAAGCACCTTGATGATACTTGTCACTATAAACTACTGCTCGTAAAAGGCTAAGCATTAAATATTTTCCACTTCATACTGGGGTTCTACATGTTCTTATACGTCTTAATACTAATCACATATAGATACAGCCATTGATGAATACCTAAATATTCACCCTTAATTCTTTATGCCTTAACCAAAATAAATCCATAAATATGAAGCAGCTTTTCATTCTTTTTATTGCTTGCCTGGGCATATATGCCACAAGCTTTGCCCAAGAGAAATGCGGTGCCACAATTATGCTAAACAAGTATAAAGCTATGCAACCGCAAATAGCAGACTACGAGGCACAATTGAGACAACAGTACCAGGACGCGGTAAAAGCAACTTTTCAGAAACAACTTGCTAAAACCAATACACCTAATGATTCTTTTGTTTACGATATCCCCGTAGTAGTACACATCATTCACAATTATGGAGCTGAACTGTTACCTGACGACAGTATATACAATATGATACAGGAGATGAATGCCATCTATTCGCTCAACTACGATTATTCAGCAGTTATACCTCCGTTTAAGAAATACGTTGCTAAAGCTTATATACGCTTTCACCTGGCAACAATAGACCCTTTGGGTAATCCTACAAAAGGAATAACGCACCACTATAGTTATCTTACTTATGGGGGTGATGACCAGGCAAAAATGGACTTATGGGCACCAAGTAACTATTATAACATCTTTATAGAAAACCGGATCGGGCTTGGGGTTGCAAATGGAGAAGTGCTGGCTTATGCTGAATTTCCAGCTACAGGAGCAGCGTATCCATTCATAGATGGTGTAATAGCAGGCTACCAGTTTGTTAACCCCAACCCATATGGCCCGTTGACTATAGAACATGAAACCGGGCACTATTTTAACCTATTGCATCCATGGAATGACAATGGCGCTGGCATGGGCATATGTGGAGTAGCCTGCGGAGATGATGAAGTAGATGACACCCCGCCTACAAAGGGGCACCCCAGCACTTGCCCACTTTATGATACAGAATGCGCTAACGGTTATAAAAAGTACTATCCCACAGCTAATTCCAGCGCACCAGATTCCCTGGTGGATTACCCTGATACCACAAATGTGCAAAATATTATGGACTATGCCACTTGCCCGCTTATGTTCACCCATCTGCAGGTATTGCGTATGCATACAGCACTTAACAGCCCTGTAGGCAACAGGGATAGCCTTTGGACACCTCATAACCTTACCATTACTGGTGCACTTGCCCCTGTACCAGACCTACCGCCAATAGCTGACTACTCTGTAAATAATCATTTTGTTTGCGAAAATACGAGCGTACTTTTTACAGATCATAGCTGGAATGATACTATCACCAAGGTTGCCTGGACATTTCCACAATATGCTACCATTACCACATCTTCTGCTTCAAAGGTCACTAATTCATTTTCACAACCAGGCTGGGTGAAAGTATCGCTGGCTGCAACAGGAAATAATACAGGAACTGTAACAATTATAGATAGTAATAATGTTTTTGTTGCAGACCTTAACGCAACCGCAGCTGCAGGATACATACAGGAATTCGACGCATCAGCCACAAGCAGTGACCTGGCGAAATGGCCTATGTTTAACTATTACAACAACAGCTTCAAATGGAAAATAAATAACCAGACCGGTTTTTACGATCATAGTTGCATTGAGTACACCGGCTTTGATACACGCCTGTTCCCAGCAACAGCAACAGGTTCACCAATAGGTGATTTTGATGATATGTTTACACCTGTATTCGACCTTACTGAATTGCAAAATGGTGCAGGCCCCGTTAGCCTCAATTTCATGTATTCAGCCACAACGGCTACACCGAATGCTGCCGATATAAATGACACACTTGACATAGATTATAATATTGGGTGTAATGGGGTGTGGCACAATGCTGCACATCTTACAGGTGCAACCCTGATAAACATGGGTGTATATTCATCAGCGTATGAACCTCTATGGCAGGGTGCCTGGAGTTTAAGAAGTATTGCATTGCCTGCAAACGCAATTACGCCGAGTACAATATTCCGTTTCAGATATAAACCTCATACCATAACTCCAATCTCTGCCAATCCAGGCTTTGCTATTACCAGCAACAATTTTTATATGGACAGGGTAAATTTCAGCAACTACCCGCTTGGATTAAATACGTTACTCTCAGGCAATACTAACATCGTTATAGCACCTAACCCAACAAATGGTGAGGCCTATGTAGTTATTTCAGCAGATACAGGCACAACAGCAGAAGTTTCTGTTACTGATATTACCGGTAAAATAGTATACACCATACAGCAGCCTTTAAATATGCAGATATCAAAAGTGATCATACCTAAGGAATCCATACCGGTTAAAGGGATATACCTTGTGCACGTAATAGCAGGCCAACACAATAAAACAGAAAAGCTGGTTGTTTATTAGGCAATGAAAAGGCGAGACTAAGTTGTATTGATGGAGAGTTATAGTGCTACCAATAAGGTATAAGCAATAAAGAGTTGTACTGGTGTACAACTCTTTATAAATGAACCGATTAAGGTGCTCTCCCTTCTGGACTTGAACCAGAGACCCTCTGATTAACAGTCAGATGCTCTAACCAACTGAGCTAAGGAAGATTGTCATTTGGGATTGCAAAAATAGGACGCTTTTTCTTTTTACAAAACTTTTTTTACTATTCTCCTAAATATTTAAAATTATTAAGCATCAGGGTCACTTCCATACCCGCTGTATAGTGCTGTGCGTATGCAATATTCAGCTGATTCTTCACTTCTTCCCCTGGCGCATATTCTGCGATCATATTATATGGCGGTAATATATTTTTGCGGATACGGGGTAGATATGCATTGTAAGGATGCGGAGCATAACCTGTCCATGTACGCTTACCTGCCATTACAAGGAGACAATTCTTAATGAAGCTCATTGGCTTTTTCACCATAAAGGCAGTAACCGGTAATAATACTAAAAACAATACCGACGAAACAAGGTCTATCATCCGTTTATTACGCATTTGTGCAAAGCTATCCAGATTATACCTCCTATCAACTGTGTAAAGGTCACCAGCAGTATGACTGCTGTTACTACCCACAAAGCTCTGGCTGCCTGGCAGATGTATCTTGTAGTCGTAGCGGGCACCACAGGCCTGCATTTGAGCAAATACATCTGCATAGCTAAGCCCGTTTATACAGAATATAACTTCATTAATGTTAGCAGTGTACAGCAGGTCTTTCATTTCGGCAGTACTACCCAATGCATCATGCTGCTGAATGTATGGGTTTATGCGGCCTGCCACCTGTGGGGCATAATGCACACGCTGCAGGGTATGTGCCGTTTGGCGGTAATGAGGTTCATCGGCCACTATCACTGCTTTGCGTGGTAGCTTATCGTATGCTATATATTTAAAAATACCAAGGCGGTGCAATATATCATGCAAACCTAGCAGCAATACAGTGCCTGCAAACCCACTGAATATAATAATGGCACGGCTATAGCGCAATCCTGGCTGTAGCAGGCCGTAATAGGCCAATATCACTATAGTACCCACCACCATACCGCGCGTCACGCGCAATGCCCTGTAAGGCTGGTCGTAAGCGCCATTAAAATATAGCGTTACTATCCATAACGCAGTATAAACCGGCAAGGTAGCATATAGAGAGCTGAATGGTATAGGCAGCATATTTTTTACCTGCAGCACCCAGAAGCTCGTGATAAGCCATAAAGTGACTAGCAGTACTAAGGCATCAAACAGGGGCATACGCAGTATTTTAAGAGCCCTTCTCAGCGCCCCAAGCACTGCGCGCAGCACTATACCTATGTTTATAAAAAGCAGGTAAAGACTGGCCTGTTTTTTACTGTAATGCTTTTTTACAAAAATGATGAGCGCCTCGTTAAATATACGCACGTAAGACAAGGTAGCCTTGCGCGTACTTTCGCCTTTATAGTGTATCAGCGTTGCCGGGGGATAATATACATTCTCATACCCCGCTTTCTGTATGCGATAAGAAAGATCAACATCCTCGCAATACATAAAGTAATCTTCATCAAAAGCGCCGCCCACTTCTGCTATAACGCTGCTCCGCACCAACATACAGCATCCACTTAGTACCTCCACCGGCGCAATTTCATGTTCACCAACATGTACTGCATAGTATTTATTAAAATAGGGCGATCTACTGAATAATTTATTAATACCTATTGTCTTAAAGAGTGCTACTTGCAATGTAGGGAAAGACTTCTTAGCATCGGGTGCAAACTGCCCCTTACCATCTATGAGCCGGGGCCCCAGAGCGCCTGCCCTGGGGTGGGCATCCATATACGCTAGTGTCTGCGTAAAAAAGCCTTCCGGCATCACGGTATCCGGGTTCAGGAACAATATATATTCGCCACGGGCTATTGCTACTGCCTGGTTATTCGCTTTCGAAAAGCCCTGATTATCTTTATTTTCCAGCAATACCACATCCGGGAATTGCGTTTTCACCATATTGCAGCTATCATCTTTAGAGTTGTTATCAACCACTATTATTTCCGCATTTATACCTTTTGCAGCCCTGCTTACCGAATGCAGGCACACTTCAAGAAAGTACTTTACGTTATAGTTGACAATAATTACTGATAGCTTCATGTTCAGGCTAAAGAAGTTGCGAATATAAGCGCACTGCCGTTAATAACGAAAAAGCCGTGGTAACATTGTACCACGGCCCTTTAAATGTTTTAGATATATTTATTGTACAATATAAATAATCCTCGTTACCCACTTGTTAGAATCAGGCTCTGCATAATGACCGATTATATATTCCTCCATTACAAGACCCGGATGTTGATTTTTAGCTGCTATATATTGCATTAGTGCATTGTGCTCTCTGCCTTCGCTTGAATAGCCCCCATTATGCACCGCTACATAAGCCCTTCCGGCAGGTACATGAAAATAGGTGATGCCGGCTATATGAGCCGTAGTATCTTTTATTGGAAATACTGCAGCTACATCTGTTGTATGATGTAGCGTATCCCAGTTATAGTAGAGGCCATAAGCATGTGTATTAGCATCAGGATGCAAGGTTTTACCCAGCATTGGGTATGTGTCCATGAAGAATTTCGTCATATCGCTCCACCCCATTTGTTTGCGTACCCCGGCAAATGTCATAGCGGATTGATCTATTTCTGTGATGGCGGCATCTGTGGCAGGCCCGGCATTGGTTTCAACATATTTTTTCAGATTTTGTAAACCGCGATCAAAATCGCCGCCCAGCATCTTGTCCATGTTCATGAAAGCATTCATAGCATTCATGGGGAATTTCTGGTGCATGCTAATGCTCCATACCACCTTAGTTTGGCTATTCCCAGTATCTGTTGCATCAAAATAACCTTGCGCCTGGCCATCATAGGGTTTAATGAAATGCAGTGCATAGTTCAGTTTTGTCCCTTCCACGCCTGTATTCGACATTTCGCCTTCACCAGTACGTTTGGGGTCGCCTACCCAATGGTAATTGCTTCCCTGGCTACCATCTGTGCCGTTGTAAGTCATTTGCACATTGGTGTCCATCTGATACCATGGGCTCCAGTGTGGCCAGTTTTTGAATTTAACTACCTGCTCAAAAACAGCAGTTTTGGGGGCGTTTATTACTATACTGCGCTGAATAGTCACGTCCTTGGGTTCTACAACGCCCAATACTATGATGCCTATTACAATGACACCCAGCAATACCAACAAAAAGCGTAAGAAACTTTTCATAAATAAGTGGTTTTTTGCAAATGTATAAAAGTTGAGAAGCAATACATAGCCCCTTATATATTAAAAGCCAACATTTTTTACATTTCAGTCACAATCACTTACGTACCTTTGCGCAATGAATAATTTGCGTAGCTATACTTTGCCCGAATTGGAAACCATACTTGTACGACTTGGTGAGCCAAAATTTAGAGCAAAGCAGGTATATGAATGGATATGGAAAAAATATGCCGGCGATATAAACGACATGACCAACCTATCTAAAGACCTGCGCGCAAAGCTTAGCGAACAATACTTTATACCCAAAGTAAAAATACACCATACACAACACAGCAACGATGGTACTATAAAGAACAGGCTGCAGCTACACGATTCCCATTTTATGGAGAGTGTACTTATACCTACCGAAAACCGCATGACGGTTTGTGTATCTTCACAAGTGGGCTGTTCGCTGTCGTGCAAGTTCTGTGCTACGGGATACATAGAGCGCAAGCGCAATCTTGATTATGATGAGATATATGACCAGGTAGTGCTCACCGGCCAGCAGGCACAGGCAAAGTATGGTAAGAACCTCAGCAACATAGTCTTCATGGGTATGGGCGAGCCCCTGCTTAACTACAAAAATGTACTGAAGGCTATTGAGATGATCACCAGCCCCGATGGGTTAGGAATGAGCCCTAAGCGCATTACCGTATCTACCGCAGGTGTAGCCAAAATGATACGCCAGCTGGGAGATGACAAGGTTAAGTTTAAACTGGCGGTGTCACTGCATGCACCTACCGATGCCAAGCGCAACCAGATAATGCCTATTAATGAAAGCAACAACCTGAAGACGCTTATAGAAGCACTCAACTACTTTTACAAATGTACCGGCAACGAGATCACCTTTGAATATATATTGTTTAAAGGTGTGAACGACAGCATACAAGACGCTGACGACCTGGTGAAGATATACCGGCAGGTACCTGCAGACCTCATCAACATTATTGAGTATAACCCCATAGATGCTGCACAGTTTGAAAAGCCGGATGAGGAAGATGTGGATGCATTTATGGAATACCTGGAATCTAAGAAAGTGAATGCCCGCCTACGCCGTAGCCGTGGTAAAGATATAGATGCTGCTTGTGGCCAGTTGGCCAATGTGGATCACGAGGCAGAAGCATAATCATTTACTTCCATTATAACTGAACTTTCATTTAGCCCAGACCAAAAGGTCTGGGTTTGCTATAAATTGTGTTCGATGACCTCAACTTCAAATTGGTCGCGGTACAGCCAAACATCATATTCAAACAAGATATACCCGCTATTACATGAACTTTCTGAATGCTTTCATGTCGGCTTCGGCTTGTTGGGCATCTTTCATTAAGGCTTCGTGATGGCGCTCTATTGTTGCAAATGCATTTGTAACACCTAATTTGAGGTACTGTAATTGCTTGTATTCTGTTTTTATCTCTTCCTCATATTTTTGACGTCTGTTGTTAATGTCATTCATGGCCAATGCCAGGTCTGTGTTGATGGCTTTGTGGTTGGGGATATAGGTAAAGGCAGATCCTATTTGCCTTTGCCAATCTATAAGCACTTGTATATTCTTGGGCCCTATGGATGGAATTTTCATCCTGTTGAGCTTTGTTATATCTGCAGCATTCACTATGCCATTCAAGTATAGCAATCCTTTCTTCGTGGCGCCAAAAGAAGGGATTGTGTGCTGCTTTATTTCAAACCGTTGCAGGTATTCATGATACTGCTGGTTGTAGTATTTCTCATCTATCTGTCGGCGCATATTGTTGAACTCGCCCTGCAACCCTTTGTAGTTGCTGATGATACCACCCAGTTTATTTTGTGCCTTATTATACTTGTCCAGCTCGGGCGGATTTTTATAGCGGGCAGCCGTAGCGTCAGCTTCAGCATGTATAGTGCGTAATACGGTGTTGCGCCTGGCCAGTTCTGCATTCAACTTCTTCTTCTCAGGCGAATACATATTGTACACCAAGACAAACAACACTGCAATCAAAACCAAGCCAGGGTTGATGAGGCTGGGCAAAAGTGTAATGAGCAAACCCACCACCATCCTGGCCCTGTGCGCTTTTTTAATATTGTAAAACTGCCTATCGATAGGGCTTGGTTTTACAGCGCCAGTTACCGGCAGAGCAGTTAGTTTTTGGGGCACTATCTGCTCCATTTTATACCCATGTATAAAACGGTCGATATCGTTGAGTACCGATGCCGATTTTAAATAAGTATCATCGAGGAAGAATACGATACCCGACCTATCGATAAATGCACACCATGGACATTGTGCCAGCTGCTTAGGATAATAGTGCAAGCCCGACCTGCTGCACACCATAAGCTCCTTACCAAATGTATCCAGTTCCTGTACCCAATCGCCCGGAGCCGGGCGGGTGTCCAATGTTTCAAACGACCGGTGAAACAGGTCTATTATGCCCGGCGTGAAGCTGTGCATATCGAGGCTGTTTTTTGCCGGGTTTAGCTTCTTGTTGCTGCGCTTTAATGAGTAGGCAAATTCCATTGTTTTAATGGCCTTTTCCTCGTCAATATCCTCCTTTGTAAGGTTAGTACCTGTGAAAGGATGCCGTCCTAAGAACAACAATTGAAATATGAGCACCGCCAGTGAAAACGAATCTGTATCAGGGGTGCGTACCACATCGTTAAACGTACCTCTATTCAGCAGTTCGGGAGGCGTATATCGTAATATTCCCACTTCGCAAAAATGATAGGTGTTGCCGTTCTTTACCTGGAACGAATCGCAGTCGATAAGGCTGATGATGCCAGTGGCATTCACCAGTATGTTGCCTTCGTTTACATCGCCAACCACAATACCCGCAGCATGTATCTTGTGGAATGCAGTAGCCAGGTTGCGGGCCACATGCACCAGGAAGTTATATCCTTTATCGGGGAACAGCCGTTTCCTGTCCATGGGGCTGAACAGCATGTGCAAAGGCACATAACCCTCAAGCTTCCGCATTACAAAACCACATATTTCGTTGGCGTTATCGCGAACAATATCTTGCGGCCAAGCGGCCAGTTTATTCAGGTCGGCATCCTGCAAGGTCAGCATGTGCTGTAGCTTCAGCGTCTTGTCCCTGTCCAGCCGTTCATTGTATATTTTAAGTACCCATGCTGCATCTTCCTTCACCTCGTACACAGCTCCTTCACCACCGCGACCAACCTCCCTGCCCACGGTGTATCTTCCCTTCTGTCCGGTGTAGAACTGTGTTATCATGCTTGCAGCCTGGTGGCTAGTAATAAAGTTTTATCATCATCGGTACGGCTATTGATGGTAGCACTGCCAAGGTACTCTGTAAGCTTACCATCCAGTATAGCCACATGCTCTGCGTCGGTGGTCATGCGCAGCCACTTAAAAAGTCCGGTAAAAAAAGGCTGGTGCACAGTTTCGCTTTCATTATTCAGCGCAAGCATTTGCAGGCCATCAGTAAACATGGCTATCTCACCTATAGGCTCTTCAATGATCTTCGTATTCAGATTGCGAAAATGAGGGTCATCTACCAGGAATGAGGTAGTGTTTTGGTACTCACCATTGTGTGGCCACCATAGGTGAGTGAAGTACCCGCTGCCATCATTGCGCACTATAGCGCCATCACCTATTTGCAAAAAACATGCACGTTCTGGCAGTATGACAAACCCCAATAAGGTGCATGAAAATTCGCTGAGCGGTGCATTTTGTTCGTGAGCCAAACCACTCAACGTATCGTAAACGGTTTCTACCAATTGCAACAGGTGGGTCTCGTCTATTTCCACGTCGTCGTGCAACCACCGCTCTACAATGGCAACACTATCGCGCACAGCGGCTGCACTTGCCATAGCAGCATACATGGCACTACCTGCCCCATCGCTTACAAAGCCAATTAGTGCTTCATCGCTTCTAGCAAGTGGAATTGCCTTGTAGCAAACGGCATCTTCGCAGCCCTTGCCACTGCCGGTGTGCGAAGTGCCAATAACGCTTTGGCCTATGCATTTCCATATCATAGATCGGCCCAGCCTGAAGGTGGTAACAGATTGATGGTGCTACCCGGGTTCTTGCTGCTCACCATTTTCATACTGGATGACAGCCACAAGAAGAACTCGCGGAACATAAGCCCCTTCAGCTTTAGCGGGGTACGCACGGCCAGCTTGCCCAGCACATCCATATTGGCGCCCTCTACACCTATAGCAAAGAATGCAAAAGAACCTTTTGCCTCACCTTCTTTTATCAGCTCTGCAGCATGGCCCCAATTATCGGTAGGGGCACCGTCTGTGATGAGTATGATCCACGGCTTGTAGTACCCTACCCCATTTTCTTTATATACCTGCTTGCGGCGATTGATGAGCTCAATGCCCATAGTGACCGCGGCACCAATGGGGGTATCGCCATCGGCTACGAGGCGTTTCGGGTAAAAGTTATCGACTGTTTTAAAGTCAGACTCCAGCTGCACGGGGCCAAATGTGACCATGGCCACTTCTACCCTTTTCATAGCTAAGGGGTCCTGCATCAGTTCGTTCTTCAGCGTCTGTATCCCCTCGTTTAGCTGTTGCATGGCCATACCGGCCATAGACCCCGAAGTATCGAGCAGCAACATGCACGGGCACCGCGATTCCGGGTTATCTGCAAAGTCATTTCCACCAAACGGTACCTGCTCAAAAGATATGTACTCCTGATTTTTATCCATTGTATAACAAAGTTACGGGGTGTGGGGGGAGTTGCCAATTGTCGTTAGTTTTTGAGTTACTTACTTGCGAGAAGCTTCATTTCTTTTGGGTGGCCAAAAATTGCATGACAAAATGGGCTGGACTTTGGATATAGGCATCGGCTTTAGGTGTTTTAATGAGTTGTTTTATGGGGGGGGTCTTGTCCGGTTTTAAAGCGAAAACCGGACAGGCAAGATTATTGATAAGCTATAGTGCAATGCTGTGGCTGATATGCGTTTATTTTAAACTGTCTGTCCTGTCCGGTTATCGGACAGGGTGAGTTTCAACCGAACTGCCGTAATTAAGATCAGGCTTTACTCATTTATTTTTCCTGGTGTAGTGCAAGCATTTATAACTAGCACTGCAATGCCGTGATAACATTCCGAACAACTGCATATTCCTGAAAATGTCCGTAGCAATTTAAAAAGCCCAAAAGGACATTTTAGCGCTTTATAAAAGGCTGAAACGCCCTGTGGTAGCTGACATGAATTTTATGAAAATATCTCAGAATGTCCGTAAATGTCTGTGTTCCGACATTTTATTTTCGCTTTGATATTAATCTTCAGTTTTCGGAAGCGGACACTTCCTGATGAGCAGGACGAAGCGAACGCTTCGACCAGTGGAAACGAAGCACGCTATAGAAAATGTCATTGCAATTCCCATAACAATCAGAAATTACAATGACACGTGGCATAGAAAAAACAGAATTATTGCTGGTTAGAAATATTGAACATCCAGCGGATGCCAAAACGGTCCTGGCATGTGCCCCAATACCCCCAGAATTCATCATGCGGCGCTACAGCGTCTGTTCCACCTTCAGATAACCCCTTGTATAACCTGTCGGCTTCTTCCCGGGTGTCGGGGTTCAAACTGATGGTAACATTGTTGCCTATCTTTACTTTGTGCCCCATGCTTTCCAGCGCATCGGTAGCCATTATCTGCATGCCGCCCAGTATGGGTAACGCCACATGCATTACTTTATTTTTCGCATCTTCCGGTAGTGCCGGTGCGCCCTCCGGAGCTTGGATGTCCTGCATCCTCATTAGGGGAGTAGAAAATTCTGTTCCGAACACTTTTTTGTAATGGTTGAATGCTTCCTCTGCATTGCCATTAAAATTCAGATAAATTGATACGCTTGCCATTGTTTTGGTTTTTTTGTTATGCTCAAATTTAAGGTTAGTTGGAGTGAAAATGTCTTAAAATGTCCATTGATGGACATTTTAATTTTAGTGCATTTTGCGCATGTGCATTGACGATTTACATGTTGCATTAACTGACGCAATGTACGAATGGCTGAGTTTATATGCACAAAAGAGATATGCACAGTTCCACGAGGTGAGATGTTTCACGGGCGTTGCAAACACTAAGGCGGCCAAACAACGAAACATTTGAAGACTATATTAGATTTGTGTTTGGGCACTTTTCGCGAGTATCTCTATGCCTGTCCAAGCGGGGATGGTTGAACAGGCGTAGAGATATTCCTACCTATTACTATTTATACCCTAGCACTTTTTTCTTTATTTTTAATAACAATCATCTTTACTATTTTATCTCCTTTAACTGTAAAAAAATAGTCAAGGTATGTTGGATCAGGAGATTTTGATTTATCATAATTGCCATCTGTAAGTGCAGTAATCATAAAATCCCCGTAATGTTCTATAACCTCATCCACTGCAAATGTGACCTTATCTCCAATCATTTCCTTATCACTCCATTTCCTGATGGCATCAGCGCCTATAAAATTCCGAGCAAAATCATTGACCATTGCATCGCTGGAAAAACAGTGTATAAATGCATTGCCGTCATGGTCATTAGTTGCTTTGATGAAAGCCTTGACTACTACAGGTAATTCAATTTGTTTTGACATGATTATGTTATTTTAAGGATCATTAAGTATACCTCAAAAATAATCACGGCTTATGTAGCTAAAAGTTCAATTTTAATAGTTAGAAGTTCATATTTCTTTCCTGATATTCTCTGGGCGTTACACCATATTGTTGTTTAAACGCCTGGGTGAAACTAGCATGGCTTTTATACCCAACTTTGGTATATATTGAACCCGAGCTATTGCGTGACTCTTTCAATAAATCACCTGCAAGTTTCATCTTTTTATCGAAAAGCCATTTCTGAGGGGATGTGCCGTAAATCCGGGCGAACTTTCTCTTAAACGACGATAGGCTTGTATTGCACAAAAATGCGAGCTCTTCTACCGTCACATCGCTTGCAACATTATTTTCTGCAACCATTTTTATCTGCATGTCTTCATCATTGTTCACAACAATAGTTAGAGACAGCAACATTGATGCATTCGTGTTTAGAAGATACAACAGAAGTTCTTCCAATTTCAACTGATTGAATTCGGATGAAAAAAACGACGGGGATTGCAGCATTATCTGAAGTGAATGAATGTAATTGCTTATAAAACGATCTTGTTTGTATGTCAGATAAGGCTTTCTATTTGTGTTTTTCACTTCAATATCCTTAATCTTGTTTTGATACTTGATGAGAAAATTGGCAAAAACCTGATCTGTAAAGTAAATTACAACGTTGCTAAATAAGCCATCTATTGGCAATACTTCGGATATTAAGCAATTCCCTTTTGAAAGTATCATGAATTCACCTGCCTCCAAAATCTTTGTATCCTGGATATCTATAAATTTTCTTTGCCCACTAAGCAATATGTCAACCATATTCTGATGAAGGATACTTTTATGCTTTTGTGTATTGTGTGACGACTGATAAGAGCGAATAATAACCGGACTATTGCGTTCCTCAACAGTCGAAAAATCGTTTGGCAGGTTATAAATTTTCATTGCTTTGGGTATTTTTAATTATCTGCAATACGTTAATTGATACAAGATACAAATGGCTGAGTTTATGTGCCCCAAAGAGGATATGTTTAGTTCCATGGGATGAGATGTTTCACTGGCGTTGCTAATGCCAAGCTGAGCAGCAATGGATATTCGCAGACCAGAATGGGATCGTCCCTTCGTGAAGACATTTTAATTTCACCTTAGATGAATAATGGTTAAATAGTACATTTGACAAGACAATTATTACTATTACACCATGTCTTTTCAAGCATATCTTGACAATATACAGGCTAAGACGGGCAAGACACCCGACGACTTTAAAGCAATTGCAACGCAGAAAGGCTTTCTCCAAAACGGGAAATTAGTAGAAGGCATCAAAGCGGGGCAAATAATAGCATGGCTCAAGGAGGATTTTGACTTAGGTCATGGACACGCAATGGCCATTTATGCACTATTTACCGGAAAAAAATTATGATACTTTGATAGGGGGTATTTACTAAAAATGACCATGGCTCCCACTGGTTGAAGCATCCGCTTCTCCCCTACACCCGGAAGCGGACGCTTCAGAAAACAAAATCACATCAATAACTGCACATTTATTGGCCCCTGTGTTCCTCCACTGTAATCATGAGCACTGCTGTACTTCCAATATTGCGGTTCGCAAACAAAGCCAGCCGCAACAGGATTGTTGTGTATATAATTTAAACGTTGTAAAAACATCTCCTCGGTTACAAGCTGTATAGGATGGTTATCCTGTATCCAGAATTGAAAATCATAATTGTTACTATTGCGCATTCCTGCACGCTTAAACATAGGCATCATCCATTCTTTCCGGCTTTCGTAATTGCTCTGTTCTATTTCTAGCCGTATTTGTCTTGAAGTGTGGCTTTTCAAATCCCTGATAATATCTTCAAGTCTATTACCATTCGTGCCTATTATCATATGCACGTGGCTTGTCATAATAACATAGGCACCTACTAACAACCCTTTGTTTTGCTGGCAATATTTTACACTGTCTATAAATATCTGCCTGTAGCTTTCGCGAATGAATACATCTACCCAATTTACCGCGGTAAAGGTTACAAAGTAAAAATCTGACTGATCGCGGATGCGATATTTAAGGCCCATGAATTACTATTTCTGTGTGGGGTGAAAATATTATTTTTTTCGGAAGCGGACGCTTCCTGGTGTGGGGGACGAAGCGGACGCTTCGACCAGTACAGTCTTCGACCAGTACAATTCAACCAATACAAGTCCCTTTTGACCCGTACATTTAACCAGTTTAACCAGTGCCCTATGGCTTTTCTGTCTCACCCTCTTCCTCATCGGGATGAAAGTACGACCACACAACGGCTGCTTTAGACTGACCGATCTCTTTTGTTAATTCCCTTTCTGTGAGGGTGCGGATGTTTTTTACAGAACGGAATGCTTTAAGTAGTTGCGTAGCTGTTTTTTCGCCGATACCTGCTATGTCTTCCAATCCGGTTTTTATGGTGCCTTTGCTGCGGGTATCGCGGTGGAAGGTGATGCCGAAGCGGTGCACTTCATCGCGTATGCGGCGGATAAGCAGGTGTGGACGGCTATCGAAAGGTAGCTGGAGAGGTTCTGAATCGCCCGGGAAGAAAATAGACTCTTCGCGTTTGGCAAGCCCTATGATGGTCATACGCCCGGTGAGTTCCAGCTTCTGTATGCTATCTAAAGCAGCCCCCAATTGCCCTTTGCCGCCATCAATGATCACGAGCTTTGGCAGTGGCTGATCTTCCTCTACAAGGCGCTTATACCGCCTGTAAACAATCTCTGCCATAGATGCAAAGTCATTGATGCCTTCAACCGTTTTTATATGGAAGTGCCGGTAGTCTTTTTTAGAGGGTACGCCATTCTTAAAGCATACCATTGCAGCCACAGGGTAAGACCCCTGGAAGTTGGAGTTATCGAAGCACTCAATATGATCGGGTATGACACCGAGGCTTAGGGCATCGCGCATTTCTTCCAATACCTTCCAGGTTTGGTCGGCAGTGCCTTTGCCTACCATTAGGGTGTCTTTGCGGCGCACCTCTTCTTTAAATACTTCTGCGTTCTTTATACTGAGCTCGAGCAATTGCTTTTTATCGCCGGCCTTGGGCACAGTTACTTTTACATTGGGGTCGGTAACGTCTATCTCAAACGGGGCTATCACTTCCATGGCATTGCTCTGGAAGGTTTCGCGCAGGTTATCCAGAGCCAGTGCAAGCACATCAGCTTCCAACTCGTCGAGCTTCTTGGTGATCTGTATGGTTTTGGCGTATATAATAGTGCCTTTGCTTACCATCATGTAGTTGATGAAGAAATTGTTTTCATCGGACAACATGGATATAACATCAGCATTGCCCAGGTGAGCATTGACAATGGTGCTCTTACTCTGGTAGGTAAGCAGGGAGTCTATTTTCTTCTTTATTACTTCTGCTTTTTCAAAGTGCATTTCGGTGGCATGGCGCTGCATTTCTCCTTTCAGGTACTTGATCACTTCACCAATGTTCCCCTTCAGTACATGGCGCACCTGCTGCATATTTTCGCGGTAGTCCTCTTCGGTTTGCAGCCCTTCGCACGGGCCTTTGCAATTGCCCAAGTGGTACTCCAGGCACACTTTAAATTTGCCTTTCGCAATGTTTTGAGGAGTCAATGCCAGGTTGCAGGTACGCAGGGGTATGTTTTGCTTTACAATATCGAGCAGTTCACGCACACGGCCCAGCCCGGTAAATGGCCCCAGGTATTCGGAGCCATCCCTTATGACCCTGCGGGTAAGGAATACCCTTGAAAAGGGTTCTTTTTTTATAACTATGTATGGATAAGACTTATCGTCTTTAAGATCGATATTGAAGCGGGGCTGGTAATGCTTAATGAGTGAATTCTCGAGCAGAAACGCATCGTGCTCTGAATTAGTGACCGTGAAGTCTATGGTAGCTATGATGCTGACCAGCTTACGCGTCTTGTAGTTATCAACCGTTTTGTTGAAGTAAGAACTTACGCGTTTGCGCAGGTCTTTTGCCTTGCCCACATACAGCAGCTCGTTGTGCAGATCGTAATACTTATAACAGCCGGGGCTGTGGGGTATAGACAACGCTACTTTGCTAAATTCCTCTTTCGTCATCGCCAATGCAAAAATAGTGAACTTACATGAAGCGGTACTCTACCACTATATCTTTTGCTTTACCCAAAGCGCTTTTTTCAAAATGCTGGATCTGTATCACCTTTTCAGGGTTATACAGCAACTTTTGGGTTTCTTCTGTATAAGATGAATGTTTTTGAGTTTCGATGTATATGCTGCGTATCTTATTGTTCAACTGGTCAGCCGATATCATTAATTTCTGCGTAAACAGTTCCGGATCTTTGGCTTCATACAAGAAGTTGCGTGTTGCCGTCAAATCGTCCTCGAAAAGAGTGAATTTATACTTCCCTAAGTATTTATATTGGCCAATGTCTGCCTCAAAAAATGTTTTTAATATATAGCCCCAATCTACAGTATTGATGCTTTCAACATCAGAGTCCTTTACCCCGTTGACAGTAGTTGTTCTTACAAATGAGAAGGGGTACCCATGGTAGGTATGCAACTGATCGGCAGTGAACTGGCGCAATGAAAAATAAGTGCCCTTAGAAGAATCGATCTTTTCGGCAGGTGTATTTTCATTTATTTTTTTATGGCACGCGGAAAACATTAACGCAACGCCAGCAATGAGTCCTATAACGAGTATTTTATTTCGCACAGGATAAAATTAAGAAAGTAGCGCTATTCCTACCTAATTAATTCAGAGAAGGATCTAAAGGCATATTTGCCATGTACTCATAATCTTTACCCAGCAACTTTATTGCCTTTTGCCATACCTGTTTGGGGTTGGTATCGAACAACCATTCTGATGCATTATCTGATATCATCCAGGATCCTTCTTCCAGTTCTTTTTCTAACTGGCCGGGCACCCAGCCGGCATAGCCCAGGAACAATTGTACATCGTTAGGATCATAGTTGCCAGATGCAAGTATTTCGCGCAGTGCATCGTAGGAACCGCCCCAGTATATGCCTTTGCACACTTCTGTGCCACCAAGTACCAAGGGTAGCCTATGCAGCATTTGCATGGTATCTATCTGCACAGGGCCACCCTGGCGTATAGTAATATCTGTAGCTTCAAAATCGGGCACCAGCTCATTTAGTATAAAGTCTGTTACCTGGTTCAGAATAAAGCCTATATCTCCTTCTTTATTGTGGTCGGCAAGCAATATTACAGATCGCGAGAAATTTGGATCAGACAAAAAGGGTTCAGCAATCAACAGTTTTCCAGTCCCGGGAGTTAATTCATTTTTTGGTTGTTTCAGGTCTATGAAGTTCATTTTACTTGGTATTTGATGATTCTAAATTTGGGTTCTTAAAAATCTATGCCCCCATATGTTAATGGCCGTATTTGGGTATATAGTTAGCCATTTGTACTACAAAATAAAACAATTGATTGCTAATGATAGCATTGACATACAGTATCTTTAAGCTATGAAAAGAATATTGCTGCCTTTATTTATTCTTATAAATATTTTTTGTTTTGCCCGCGGTAAAGAAACGGGCAACAACCACTCGCTCATCTGGCGCATAAGCGGCAAGGAACTCCCCCACGCTTCTTATCTGTTTGGCACCATGCATGTAATATGCAGCGATAAATATCTTTGGACACCCCCTATGGCCGCCTGCCTGGACAGCAGCAGCGTAGTATGCCTGGAAATGAACCTTAACGACCCTAACGTAATGACCAAAGTGGCCACGGCAATGATCAACACTAATGGAGCAACACTGGACGCGTTTTTTACCAGCCAGCAGTACAGCCAACTTAAAAAGTATGTAAAAGATAGCCTGGGTATGAATATGGACCTGCTGGGCCACATGAACCTTGTGGGGCTGGGAACAATGCTTTCGCTGGGTGGTACATCCGGGTGTAAAGAACAGGTATCGTACGAGGAGAAGCTAATGAGTGCCGCTAATGATGCCCACAAAGAAATAGCCGGGCTGGAAGAGCCCGAAGAGCAAATTGCATTACTGAATAAAATACCTACAGATAGCCTTGTACGCGATATTATGGACATAATAACGGGAAAGGAAAGTGGCACAGGTGATTATGATAAACTGGTAGCCGCATACACAACACAAGACCTGCCCGCACTCTACGACATGATGAAGGATGAAAATACGGACATTGGCGACCTGAACGCCTTCCTGGACGAACGGAATGAAAAATGGATAAGCAGAATGGCTGGTAAGATGAAGCAACAACCGGTATTTTTTGCAGTGGGCGCTGGCCACCTGTGGGGACCTAATGGCGTCATTTCCCTTTTAAAAAAGGCTGGCTATATGGTAACGCCTGTATTGCAAGCTAACTAGTCTATAAGCTCTAAAATAGTAGAAAGGGTATTGCTGGTAAGGGGTTTATTTAAAAATTGTTTTACTGATGTGTGGTAGCGCACGCGGGATATATCATTCTCGTTAATGGATGAGGAAAGCACGTAAATGATATAGTTATCACGTATGGGTTGTGGCAGTTTTTCAAAAGCTTCAATGAATTCAAATCCGTTCATTATTGGCATTTGTATATCCACCAGCATTACAGTTTTCAGGTTGTTGTCTGGTCCGTTGTTGCCTGTTATATATTCCAGGGCCTCTGGAGCCATAATAAACGATTTTACTACTGCTCCACGTCCTGTATTACGGATGATCTTTTCCGCAATAAAACAATCCAGCTTACTATCATCTATAACTATAAAATTTAAATTCCCAGGTGTCATACTTATTTGCTTGGAATAATTACTTTAAAAGTAGTGCCTTCATTGAGCGTTGATGTAACAAATATTTCACCGTTAAGTTTGGTAAGCGCATCTTTAACGTTATAGAGTCCAAAACCAGAGCCAATCTCACTGGATGTTGCCCGAAAGAACATCTTGAAAATATCATTAACATATTCATTTTGGATGCCTATTCCATTATCCCGTACTATCAATTCTACATTGCCTTTATGAACTGTAATATTAAGATCAACAATTTTACCCACTATATCGTGCCTCTGAAATTTAAAGGCATTGGCCACTAAATTATTCAAAATAATCTTAAGAAACACAGCATCTGACCTAAATGGGTCATTTTGTACCACGTTTACAGTAAAATTAATATGTTCCAGCTTTCCTGCAATGCCATAAAGATCGTAAAGATCAGAGACCATTTCTTTAAAATTGATCTCAGATATTTGCAATTGTCCCCTCTTCAAGCTATAGTATTCGTGGATACTTTTAATGAAATCGTCCAGTTTCTGAACCGATTTTTCCATCATACCCAACGTATCTTTTATCTCGGAGATATTATCTGAATTTTTTGAAATATCTATAGCCCCCAAAAGGCTCATTAATGGGCCACGCATGTCGTGGGTAACACTGTATGCAAATTTATCTAGTTCAAGATAGGCCTTTTCCAATTCTTCATTTTTCAATGTGAGTAAGGAATTGGCAATATAAAATTTATTAGACTCTTCTATGGCCGACTTTACATCAGTATCGGTCCACGGCTTTTTAATGTAGCGGAATATATTTCCCTTGTTTATAGAGTCAATAACCGATTCAATATCTGTATATCCAGTTATCAATACCCTTATAGGCAAAGGATGCTGGCTGCGTATCTGCTCAAAAAACTGTACTCCTGTTTGTGTAGGCATGCGCTGATCGCATAAAATAACACGTATATCCGGATGCTTTTCAAGCATAACCATTGCATCAGCCGTATCACTTGCTATCATCACATTGTAATCAAGCCTGAATGATGCTTTGAAACCATTCAGATTATTGATCTCATCATCAATATACAAAACCCTTATTCTTTCCGGTTTTTCCAAGTAGTACTTATTTACAAATAATATTTACAAGATTTAATGATGTATTGGTATTTCCATTATAAATTCTGTGCCTTCATTAATTATTGAATTCACATATATATGTCCACTATGTTTATTTATTGTGTTATACGCGATAGACAGCCCCAATCCGGTACCTTCGCCTACATCTTTCGTAGTAAAAAACGGTTCAAACAGCTTTTTCTTGGTTTGCTCATCCATTCCGGTACCATTATCTGCAATTTTAATGGTTACATTCTTTTCATTTGCGCTTGTAGTAATAGTTAATTGTCCACCAGCACTATCTCCAAATTTTTTATTTACAGCATAAATAGCATTAGTAAGCATATTCAGGAATACCTGGTTCAGTTTTCCCGGATAACATTCTACAAGAGGCATGTTTCCATAATTTTTCACAACTTCTATCCTGTTATTAAGCAGGTTATTAATGATAATAATGGTAGAGTCGAGCCCTTCATTGATATCTGCTTTTTTCAAATCATCTTCATCCAACCTGGAGAATATCCTTAACCCCTTTACTATCTCTGCTGTTCTTGTAGCTCCTTCCCCAATACCGTTCAGTAAATGATCAATTTCAACCTTAAGGTAATCAAAATCAATATCCTGTTTATATTCTTCTATCTGTTTTATTTTTTCATCAGCAGAAAAATGGTCAAGACCTATTTTCTCAATCATCTCCACAGTTTCAAAAAGTATCTGTACATCTCTTTTTAGCGGACGTACGTTTGATGTAACAAAGTTTATAGGATTATTTATTTCGTGTGCTATACCTGCTGTCAACTGACCAAGAGAAGCCATTTTCTCAGACTCCACCAATTGCATCTCGGCTTCTTTAAGATCTATAATTGCTTGGTTAAGGTCATCATTAGATTCCTTTAGTTCTTTTGTACGTTCTGTTACTTTAGCTTCCAGCACTACGTTTTGTTCGCGTATTATTTTTTCATTTTCTCTTAAAGCTTCAAATGCTTCTGCCTGCGATTGTTCTTTTTCCCGTTTCAAGGTATTGATCCTATCAGCAAGCGCTATAGATAGCATTACCACTTCTATTGCAGAACCGATCTGTAATATAGATACAGTAAAAATGTTGTAAGGAAGTACCCCTACATCTTTAAGTACAAAAAGGATGATACTTGCCAGGAATATGGTCCACGCCAGCAAGAAGTATAAAGCAGGCTTGTATTTATACTTTATACGCACCACTGCCGCAGTATAAATCATATACAGAGACAGTGGCAGCCCTATAGCATTTAATAAATTATAACTGAGTTGTTTATTTCCTACCAGTGAGTTTATCACGGTAAATGCATATGCAACTACAAACACCCAAAACCCTCTATGCAGCCAAGGCGTAAAAGTTTTAGTATTTAAAAACTGCCTGATGAATGCTATAGAAGCAAACGCTGTCAGCGCTGAAAATAAATAGGTACTGAACTGCTCAAATCCAGGATATTGGGGCCATATGTATTTAAAGCCAAGCCCTGTAAGATTTAATTGTACCAGGGCAACGCTTAAAAGATACGTTATATAGTAGAAGTAGCTTTTGTCTTTTACACTTATATAAACAAAGCAATTGTACAGAAACATTACCAACATAATACCGAAGTATATAGCCCTCAGTAAATCGCGGTTCAGATCAGCTTCATTTATACTTTCTATTTTACCCAGCTTTAAGGGAATTATACATTGGGTATAACTATTTACCTTTAAATAGTAAGTGGTTGCTGTGCCCGGCTTTTGATCGAGCGTAAACAAATAATTTTCGCTGCTGTTCTCCCGGTGATTAAATGAAATTTCCTTGCTTACCGTTTTTAAAATGTACTTGTTAGGGCCGATCTGAGTATATAGAGATACATTGTTCAGTAATGGATTATCTATTTCAAGCATCATTTTTTCAACAGTGCTCTGGTTGTTTATAGTTAACCTAAACCATATGGTATTTGTTGTAACGCCTAAATTAGGTATTGCTGCAGGCGATAACTTAAAGCCAGGGTTGTGTACTATGTCATCAAACGTTAACGAATGTGTTGAATCCTGAAACAAGTACACACCAGTATTTAAGAATTGTGATCCATCGCTGTTTTGAAATATGATCTGTGCATCGGACGGCTGACAATAGCCAGACAATGGGAACATTGTGCAGAAGAAAATAACAATTGCAAAGTAAAAAAGCCTCATGTGTAACGCTCGTATTTTGGTAGCCTTATATTGTACTCAACTTCAATTTCACCCTTCGGCCCAGATTCGTGTGTAAAGCTAACAGGATTTTCTATTATTGAAAATATCTGTTTTCTTTCTTCGGGTTCTGCGTTGCTCAATATCCCTATATCTTTTATAACAAGCGCTGTGGCAATAAGATCTAGTTTAGGGTATATGAATGTACCTTCATTACCTATGCTTGTCTCTATTTCAAAACCTGCTGTTTGGCACATAGATACTGTATAAGGAGCACAAAGCACAAAAAGACTATCCATACCTATCATATGAGCCATGGCTACCCCCAACTTTGTAAGCAGAATACTTACACCTTTACCCGCTAATTCTCTTGCATTCCACAAGCCACACAGCTCACCGGTTATTTTATTGTCTGAGTAAGAAGCAATGAGTGGATGTATCTTTTTCTCCACAATAGTAACAGCATCTTCTATAGGTAGCGGGCTTTCTTTGTTTGCAAGATGAATACGTTCACCTCCCAACATTCTGCCATCCTCACTTTCAACTACAGCTACATAAACACCGGTATTATAAAACCAATCATTTCTTGAAGAGGTTACTTTTGTAATACCATAGTCGCGCAATACATTAGCGTGGCCCTCTGCAAATAGTTTGCATGACTCAATATCATCAACAGCTCTAAAAGCCCTAACCTTTAACATTTAACATTATAAATATAAAATACTTCGTTCTTAGGTTTCCTTAGTGATTTTATGTATTCACCATAGCCGGTAAGGCCAATTTCATTAGAAATACCTGAGTATCTCTTCCGTATGCCTTATCAAGAGGAAATATTTTAAAAAGACCATCCCTTATATCATTTACTTCTTTCTCTTTATCTTTTTTCAAGCCGCTGTTCAGCTTATTCCATACCAATGTTGGCGCATACTGTACTTGTGCAGTAATACCCAGACTACGGCAATACAGGATTATTCTTTCCATTACCTGCCCTGCCTGCAAATATGCCTGGGTATCATTGCTTTTTACTACTACAGACAGCATTGCTGCTGCTTGTGCTGCCTTATGGGTAGCCATTAACCTGAAAACATTTCCTTTATCCCATTTAGACAGATAATTCACTGCTTTCCAATCTTTTGCAACGCTATACCCAGCAATTTCGCCATCAGAAAAACCCAGCTTACTCACATGGCGTTTATCATCACTGTTTTCACCCCAATGTATATTATCGTAAAAATCACCGTGACCATTTTCGTCCAGCAATTGAAGACGGTGACTAGCGCCAATAACGCCCGCCAATACATTAATATCCTCTATCTTATTGGTATAGTGCAATTCAATATTATCTCCCGGCTTAACAAAATATTGTAAATTATTGAAAAAGTCAAGCGGTATGGCAGTGTGCTTTTTAGATTGATTTTCAACAGCATTTACATATATATTTTCAGATAGTATTTTATATTGACTATCATTGTTTTTAGCAGCTCCAAACGTTATTGCAGCTACTAATTTCTTTTCGCCAGCTAAAGGGAATAAATGTACCTGTTCCTTTAAAAGTAACGAGGAAGCTTGCAGATGTATATTTTCAAAAGCACCTCCGATAGCTGTGTATCCCCCCAACATACTGTCATCCCAGCTACTATTATTGTTTATGGTAAAAATGAAGAGCGTACCTTTTGTGTAATAGCTAGACCAATACTTAATATCGTTATAAGAGGGTGCCTGGGCTGCCGCATCAATTATCTTATTGATATCTGTATCTACAGGAATATGTGCAGGAACCGTAGGGTGGATATTAAAGTACTGCCACGCTATATGCTCCATTTCAGCATCCTCAATTGTATGTATTTTACTCTCTGCAGTAACGACCATCCCCTCCTTATCTGCTATTAGTTCATCAATATCAATATAGTACCTTCCTGAATCATGGAACTGGTCTAGTAGTATGCGGCGGGAGACATCGGTAGTAAGCGCACCGCCCAAAACAACAGAGGATGCCAATTGCGGCCATGTGTTAATAGACTGGCTTACTTCTATCATAGATGCCTTTAGCCTGGTGGAAAGGGTATCTATGCCCACCATTTTAAAGATATAGGGAATCTTTTGTTCGTTACTAAGATCTTTAATATTGTCTGGATTAAGATCTCCAGCCAAGCCATGCAGTATAGGCCTGTCTGGCTCCAGGTCAAAGCGCTCAATATCCATCATGCCTCTGTCGTTGGTATCCATCACTACAGGTATCCCCAACTCCCTGGCTTTAAACCTGCTTTGTATCTTTATATCCAGCCCATCACAAACCTCTACCAAAAGATCGAGCTTGCCATTTCCTGTAAAAAAGGTTTCCATATTATCCTTGTGCAGCCCATCACTGAAAATCTCCACTTTAATGAAGGGATCTATTTCAGCAATTTCCCTGGCTGCTATAATGGTTTTTTTCACACCCAGGTTGTATAAGCCTGTGCGTATCCTATTAAGGTTGCTGAGCTCAGCAGTATCAAAATCGGCCAGGCGCAATTCGCCGCAAATACGCTCCATAGCGATTGTTAATGCTATGGACTGCCCCACTGAAAGGCCAATAATACCTATTTTTTTCCCTGCAAGGTATTTTTGCTCTTCTGTGGTTAGCTTATATTTATTACGATTGGTGCGTACCTCAATAAATTCATCTTCATCGAGAATGTGTATTATTTTATGACTCCAGGGATAGTATATCCATACACCATAATCATCAATACTGCAACCATTAAGATGCTTGGTTACCAGAGCAGGATAATCTTCATCTTTTATGCGTAAATGAGGATTCATACATTTGACAAGCTCTCTTATCTGCCCATCAATTTCATCATGCGCAAAAAATGCAATTCCTGTTGTTAATAGCTTTTCGAATTTCTTTTTATCTTCTAAATTTTGTAAGCGGAAATATTCAGGTTTGTAAATTTCTTGGTTCTCAGAGTTAAGATATTTTCTCAGTATATCCATTGATTTATATGTTATAACATTACACAATCAATCACATTTAAATAAAAATTTTATATATGTAGCAATTACTGCAAATAATTACGTAATATTGCGTATATTGCTTATTAAAATAATGTAGTGATAGACTCAAAAGTAGTGCTAATTATCCCAACTAATGACAAATAAGAAAATAAATATACTTTACGTAGATGATGAGGCAAACAACCTTATGTCCTTTAAAGCTACGTTTAGAATAAAGTATAATGTTTTTACTGCCATTAGCGGAGAGGAAGCTAAAAAAATACTTGACAATAATGATATTCACATCATTATTACCGACCAAAGAATGCCTGAAATGACAGGTGTTGAGTTCCTGGAATCTATATTGGATAAACATCCTGACCCGATACGTCTTTTACTTACAGGCTATGCCGATATGAATGCCGTTGTAGATGCAATAAATAAGGGCAAAATCTTCCATTACCTTACAAAACCATGGAATGAAGAAGAGTTGGAAATGACGATACAACGTGCCTACGATGTATATAACCAACGGCAGGAAGAAAAGGTAATGAATGAGAAGCTAACAGTATCTAACGAACAGCTTGAATTCCTCATCCGCCAAAAGCTATTGTTTTAAGTCAGCATTAGCTATGCCACTTTTCTTTAGTGTTTAATTCTGCTGTTTTTTTTGTGCCATTTTGCTGTTGATTCAGATTTATACCATCCTCTGTTTGGTGCTCATAACACTTGCTGATAGTTTTCATATTCAGCATTCATCCCCTTATATAACTTTGTTATTTCTACTTTAATATCTGAGTATTTAGAAACCTGGTTTATTCCTTTCTTCAGTAAGCATGCATATTTTTGCGGAAAAGATTTCCTTTATAAAGAGCCACAGATTAATGGTGTTGTGTTTACATTTCCGTATTTTGTTGGCAATTACAAATTGCATTGATGTACCTGAGTGTAGTAGTGATCACCTATAATGAAGAGCGTAACCTGGAAAGATGCCTAGCATCTGTAAACGGTGTGGCCGATGAGATAATTGTGGTAGATAGTAATTCAACCGATAGAACAGTACAAATAGCTGAGGAGTACGGCGCCACTGTAGTACAACAAGCATTCCTGGGATACGGCGGGCAAAAAAACTTTGCAAATAAGCAAGCGACGAATGACTGGATATTATCGCTGGACGCTGATGAAGCACTGACACCAGAATTAAAGAATAGCATATTAGCAGTAAAGCAAAACCCTATACACAATGCTTACCATTTTTCCAGGTTTTCAAATTACTGCGGTGCATGGATAAAGCACAGTGGTTGGTATCCAGACATTAAGGTTCGGCTTTTTAACCGGAATAAAGGCGCATGGAAAAGTGAAAAGGTGCATGAATATTGGGCACTCCACGACAGTACAGAAAAAGTTGGGAACTTAAAAGGGGACTTACTGCACTACACTTATTATACCATAAGTGAACAGTTAAAACAAATAGACAAATACACAGAGCTGGCAGCACTTGATGCTGAGGAGCGAGGAAAGGATTGCAGCATAATTAAAATATGGCTGGTACCGAAATGGACATTTATCACCCATTATATTTTTAAGCTGGGATTTTTAGACGGATATGCCGGGTACCTGGTATGCAAATACATTGCTTACTATACTTTTATTAAGTACAGTAAAATAAGATTCTATGCCCACAAAGGAGTAAAATAGAAGTATAATTTTGTAGCACCTATAACCATCTAATACCATTAAATGAAGATAAAATATACCATACTTGGATTGATGCTATGCGTGGGTTGTACGCAAAGGGAAGACCATGTGATGGACAAAACGGAGATACAAAAAGAGGGTATAAAATTTCACGAGGTTGGCTATGGAATAGGTAATGAAGAAAATGCAAGAATACTCCCCGACTCCCTGGATCCTACTGGTAAAAGCATGCAGGGGGATGCATTCTACATCACCACAAAGACAGATACTATACCAGCGAAAATAGGAACCGAATTTGGAGTAAAGTTTAATGTTGAGGCTAGTGCAGCAGACGATATAGAACTCACCAAAATATGGCTATTCCCACAGAGCTTAACTAACCCTGTTACTCATAAAAAATACGACCGGCTTATTAAAACTTTATGGCTAACACAATCACGGACAACCTACACAACCTATAAACTGGAAGACAGTTTTGAACTGGTGAAGGGTGATTGGAAGCTAAGAATATATTACAAACATCATTTGCTATACAGCAAGCATTTCTGGATACAGTAGCAAATACAATAACTACACACTCAAGTTCTTCAGAGTATTGTATTCTACCTTGCTCATCTCCAACCTCACGCATAAGATTAATATAGCCGATATGGAGGATAACTCGATTGTGCGGGGGATATGTGCATAAAAAAACGCCTCAAGGTTAGTTGAGGCATTTAGAATAAATATGGCAGCTACCTACGTTCCCGCGATATGGCAGTATTCCGATAGTTATCGGAACCAGTGGGGGCTTAACATCATTGTTCGCAATAGGGTATAAACGAAAAATGCCTTTACACAGTTAAGTGTAAAGGCATTTAGAATAAATATGGCAGCTACCTACTCTCCCGCGATATGCAGTACCATCGGCCATGGGGGGCTTAACTTCTCTGTTCGGAATGGGAAGAGGTGAACACCCCCGGCAATACCACCATAAGATGGTTATTAGCGGAGACCGGAAGATCAGATGGGTAGAAAGTCGTTAGTAGAAAGTTGTTGCGTATATACGCAGTGACTTTAGACTTTAGACTTTAGACCTGTCTTAAAAACCAGATCAGACTAAAATATCGAGACATATTGGGTGAAGCAATTTTATTGTTTAGTAAGATGATCAGTTTACACTGACATAAAAAAAGTTAAAGCTTACGGGCAATTAGTACTACTCGGCTTTGATGTTACCACCTTTACACCTATAGCCTATCAACGTTATCGTCTATAACGGCCCTTAAAAGTAAACTCATCTTGAGGAAGGTTTCGCGCTTAGATGCTTTCAGCGCTTATCCTGACTGTGCATAGCTACTCGGCACTGCACCTGGCGGCACAACCGATACACCAGCGGCACATACGCTCCGGTCCTCTCGTACTAAGAGCATGTCCTCTCAATTTACTAGCGCCCACCACAGATAGAGACCGAACTGTCTTGCGACGTTCTGAACCCAGTTCACGTGCCACTTTAATGGGCGAACAGCCCAACCCTTGGGACCTTCTCCAGCCCCAGGATGTGACGAACCGACATCGAGGTGCCAAACCTCCCCGTCGATATGAGCTCTTGGGGGAGATCAGCCTGTTATCCCCGGAGTACCTTTTATCCTTTGAGCGATGGCCCTTCCATTCGGAAACCACCGGATCACTTTAGCCTGCTTTCGCACCTGCTCGACTAGTCAGTCTCACAGTCAAGCACCCTTTTACTAATGCGCTCTACGTACGATTACCAACCGTACTGAGGGTACCTTTGCGAGCCTCCGTTACTCTTTAGGAGGCGACCACCCCAGTCAAACTACCCACCATGCAATGTCCCCGCATTGCGGGTTAGACTCTAAGTAACAGAAGGTTGGTATTTCAACGTTGGCTCCACAAATGCTGGCGCACCTGCTTCGTAGCCTCCCAACTATGCTACACATCTGTTACTCAAAATCAATGCAAAGTTGTAGTGAAGGTTCACGGGGTCTTTTCGTCCCGTGGCGGGTAACCGGCATCTTCACCGATACTACAATTTCACCGGGCTCGCGGAGGAGACAGTGTTCAACTCATTAGACCATTCGTGCAGGTCGGAACTTACCCGACAAGGAATTTCGCTACCTTAGGACCGTTATAGTTACGGCCGCCGTTTACTGGGGCTTCGGTCGCAAGCTTCACCTTGCGGCTGACAAGCTTCCTTAACCTTCCAGCACCGGGCAGGTATCAGGCTCTATACGTCTTCTTTCGAATTTGCAGGGCCCTGTGTTTTTGCTAAACAGTTGGTTGAACCATTTCATTGAATCCATATTGCTATGGATAGCTTTATCCCGAAGTTACAGCTACAATTTGCCTAGTTCCTTCTCCGCGGCTCACCCGAGCGCCTTAGAATACTCATCTCGACTACCTGTGTCGGTTTACGGTACGGGGAGTATTAGCCACACCTTAGAGGTTTTTCTCGTGAGCCTGATTAGTGCCGCTATCTCGCTGGCCGAAGCCATTGAGTACTATCACGTTCGACATCCCTGGCGGATTTGCCTACCAAAGATATATCTACACGCTTTAACGAGAACATCCGTTGTCTCGCGGGCCTTTCACTTCTCCGTCACCCCATCGGAACTAACACTCGTACTGGAATATTAACCAGTTTTCCATCAACTACCCCTTTCGGGTTTGCCTAAGGACCCGACTAACCCTGATCCGATTAACGTTGATCAGGAACCCTTAGTCTTTCGGCGATATTGTTTTTCACAATATTTATCGTTACTCATTCCTACATTTTCTTTTCTAAACGCTCCAGCATACTTCACAATACACCTTCGCAGCCGTTTAGAATGCTCCCCTACCACTCTTTCGAGTCTATAACTTCGGTACTATGTTTGATGCCCGATTATTTTCCGTGCCCGAACCCTCGACCAGTGAGCTGTTACGCACTCTTTAAATGAATGGCTGCTTCCAAGCCAACATCCTGGCTGTCTTAGGGTTCGAACTTCGTTTGATCAACTTAACATAGATTTAGGGACCTTAGATGATAGTCTGGGTTATTTCCCTCTCGGCCACGGACCTTAGCGCCCGCAGCCTCACTCCCGGAGATATATGATAGCATTCGGAGTTTGTCAGGGTTTGGTAGGCGGTGAAGCCCCCTAGCCCAATCAGTATCTCTACCTCTATCATACGTCTTTATTATCCGAGGCTGTTCCTAAAAACATTTCGGGGAGAACGAGCTATTTCTCAGTTTGATTGGCCTTTCACCCCTATCCACAGGTCATCCCATAGCTTTTCAACGCTAATGAGTTCGGACCTCCATTGTGTGTTACCACAACTTCATCCTGCCCATGGATAGATCACAAAGTTTCGCGTCTGCCCCCACTGACTAATCGCCCTATTCGGACTCGCTTTCGCTGCGGCTCCGTTATTAAAGAACTTAACCTCGCCAGTGAGGAGCAACTCGTAGGATCATTATGCAAAAGGCACGCCGTCACCATTGCTGGCTCCGACCGCTTGTAGGCGTACGGTTTCAGGAACTATTTCACTCTGCTATTCGCAGTACTTTTCACCTTTCCCTTACGGTACTGGTTCACT
>Ga0206878_10033_pt2:0-7500 | contig 59281 bp, 41 predicted proteins | sample Alteio_BWOrgCont_8_FD_152621 | JGI IMG/M metagenome (GOLD analysis project Ga0206878, IMG submission 152621) | Enriched cells from forest soil in Barre Woods Harvard Forest LTER site, Petersham, Massachusetts, United States -... | ecosystem: Environmental > Terrestrial > Soil > Temperate... | reverse complement strand
TGTGTTAAGCCTGCCGCTAGCGTTCATCCTGAGCCAGGATCAAACTCTCCATTGTAAATGAATTGTTCGAATCTGACTGATGTTCTCAAATTGTTATGTTCGGAAATCAATCGTATTATTCGTATTGTTTTCGCATGTTTACCTGCTGTACGAAACTTCATTCGTACTGCTGTTGTTTTCCCAATCTTTCAAAGAACTTTTAAACTACTCTCCACCTCTGTGGTGAGCCATTCAATCTTGTCGTGTACCGGAGACTTGAACCCCGTTAGCTTCCTCTATTCAGCTACACTCTTTATTATTATTTTAAGAACTTTTTGTTACCCTTTCGTTACTTACTCGTTTTCTAAGGGAGTGCGAAGGTAGAAACTCTTTTTCAAACCACCAAACTTTATTTTTAAATTCTCTCAAACTTAAAAACCTCGCAACCCGCTTCCACCAACCTTCTTAAGAACTTTTAACCTTCCCGTTTTTAACGGAGTGCAAAGGTAAATAACCTCTTCCTAAAAACCAAACCTTTTAAGAAAATAAAGTTTAACTGACTCGTAACTCAAAGAACTTTGTAACTCCCCGTTTTCTAAGGGAGTGCGAAGGTACAATTTGTAACGACACTACCAAATAAACTTCAGATTTTTATTTCCTTGTTTTCAGTTTCAATATTTGGTAAGAACTACCGCATCACCGAAGCGGGCGTCAAATGTACAACCATATATTTTCATCGCAATCTTTTACCTTGTTAAAGTTATCCACACAAGGCTTTTTCACACCCATTAAAGCTTGTTAAGCTGCGCCTGTATTCGCTTTATACGGTCTTCCAGTTTTTCGCTGGTGAGCTGGGAACGACTCAAACTATCGGCCATAATAGGGAAACAGAATGGCGTGGGTGTCTTGGGACGGGAGATAAGAACCCGTCCATTATATATACGTGCCAATGAATGGTACAATCGTTCAGCTTCAATCTCGTACACAAGGGCCTCGTTATAGGCCTGTTGCAACAACATATTGTTGGGTTCGTGCTCCCTGAGGACATCATATATAAGAGCGGAGGAATTCTGCAAATGCCTTTGTTTCTTATACTCGCCCGGGTATCCCTGGAAAATAAGACCGGAAATGACGGCTATATCCCTGAATTTGCGGCGTCCCAGTTCCACAGCGTTAATGCCATGCTGCAAATCGGCATACCAGTGTTCGGGATTGAACAGTTCTTTACAATTCTCTTCTGTTATAGGTATAGGCTGATCGCTCAGCAGTTCAAACCCATAGTCGGTCATGGCTATAGAAAAGGTTATGGGGAGTATCTGTGCTATACGATAGGCTACCAGGGAAGCCATAGACTGGTGCACCAACCTGCCCTCAAAAGGATAAACAAACAAATGAAAGCCTTCGCGCGTCTCTATCAGCTCTATCAGCAACTCATCTTCCTTAGGTATCTGCGATAGTTTGCGCTGCAAATCGAAGAGTGGTTTCAGGAAATTTAGTAGCGGATTACTTTCAGGATCGATAGCCGCCTGCATGAATGTAGCACGCAAAACCTCGCCCAGATTGGCTGACAAAGGCATACGCCCTCCCATCCACGATGGTACCATGGCGTTTTTTGCGGTGGACTTACGCACTAAAACATCCATATCCCGTATCATTACCAGCTCTACTTTTTTTCCGCCCAATACAAATACGTCACCTGGTTTTAGCTTCGAGATGAAGTATTCTTCTATTGTACCTACAAAACCACCACCCATAAAGCGTACCCGTAGCAGGTTATCGCCCACAATGGTGCCTATATGTAGTCGATGGCGCAATGCCACCCTACGGCTGGTCACTTTATACAGATCATTTATCTTCACTACTTTATGATACTCGTCATAACTACTCAGCGTGGTACCACCTTGTATAATAAAGGAGAGCATCCAGTCAAACTCCTCCATAGACAGGTCTGCAAAGCAATTGGTAGTAATCACCTCCTTGTATAACCCTTCTCGTGTAAACCCTTCGCCCACAGCACGGGTCACCATATATTGCACCAACGTATCGTATGCTCGGGTCACGGGTATGCGGTCTTCTATATATTGTTGCTCATATGCTGCCTTCAAGGCGGCAGCCTCTACAATTTCCAACGAATGTGTAGGTACAAAGTAAATATTGCTTACGGCATGTGGCTCGTGCCCGCTGCGGCCTGCCCGTTGTATGAAACGCGCTACCCCTTTGGGACTGCCCACCTGTATTACTGTATCCACCGGCCTAAAATCAACACCCAGATCGAGACTCGCCGTGCAAACCACTACTTTAAGTGTGCCTGCATGCAACTGATCTTCAACCCAGGTGCGCAGTTCTGCATCTATGGCGCTGTGGTGCAGCGCTATTACACCTGCCAGCTCAGGGGCGGCCTCCAGCAATGCCTGATACCATAGCTCTGCACCCGAACGAACATTTGTAAAGAATAAAGTAGTGCGACTATTGCGAATAACCGGCAATACGTGCTGTATCATTTTTATACCCAGGTGCCCCGCCCATGGAAAACGCTCCACCGTTTCCGGCAATATGGTGTGTAAGGCTATCTTCTTTTGCAGCTTTGCTGTTACTATTACCCCGCTCTCATCCTCGCCAAGCAATACCTGCATAGCCTGCTGTAAATTGCCTATGGTTGCAGAAATACCCCATATGCGCAAAAGGTTGGTCTTGTCGCCACCAGCATATTGGCTGAGGGTCTTAATATAAGATAACGCCAGCTCTACTTGTACGCCTCGCTTAGAGCCCAGCAACTCGTGCCATTCATCTACCGCTATGCAGGTAAGGGTTTTAAATAATTGTTTGTGATCTTTGTTAGCAATGAGTAAATGCAGACTTTCAGGAGTGATAATGAATATTTCCGGCATCGACCTTTTCTGTTTCTGCCGGTCTGCAACCGGAGTATCACCATTCCTTACCGCTACACGCCAGGGGATATTCAGCTCTTCCAATGCTATTTCCATTGCGCGATTAATATCTTTTGCGAGGGCTCGTAAAGGCGTAACCCACAACAACTGAAGTCCATTATTCTTTTTCGTGAGATAATCAGGGTTACGGTTGATCCAATCTATGACCACGGCAAGAAACACGGAAAAGGTTTTACCAAACCCTGTAGGTGCATTTACAATACCGCTCAACCCCTCTGCATATAGCTGCCAGGTTTCTTCCTGGAAGTCAAAAGCCTTATGGCCCTTGCTTTTCAACCAAGCATGTATTACGTCAAACCCGTTAACGGGTTTGCTTTTTAGTCTTTTAGCCATCAGGTTTTACCGTATTGATCCAGCAACATTTTCAAATCGTCGAGCGTATTGATATCTGCAGCCAGCTTATCTGTGCGCTGCCGCAATATACGTGGGAAACGAACTGCTACCCCTGATTTATGCCTGTTGGATGCTGCTATTCCCTCAAAACCTATTTCAAATACCAATTCCGGCTTCACTGTGCGCACAGGGCCAAACTGATCTATGCTGTTTTGCCGCACAAAACGATCTACAACCACTATCTCTTTATCTGTAAGACCAGAATACGCCTTGGCAAAGGGCACCAGCGCATCCCCATCCCTTACAGCAAATGTATAATCAGTATATAATTCGCCTCTTTTACCATGCCCTTTCTGGGCATACACCATCACGGCATCAATGGTCATGGGCTGTATCTTCCATTTCCACCAATCGCCACGCCTGCGCCCTGCCTGATAGGGCGATATCTTCCGTTTGAGCATAAAACCCTCGCAACCTCGTTCCCGTGCAGTTGACATAAGTTGCGGCAACTCATTCCAATCATTAAACTGTACCAATGGTGATACTATAAGATACGGACTTTTCACCTCGACAACCAATGCTTCCAGCCTTGCCCGGCGTTCTGCCATAGATTCTGAGCGGATATCTATCCCATTGTACTCCATCATGTCGTACACCATAAACACAACCGGGGCTTCTTCCAGCTGTTTCTTACTTACTTTTTTGCGGGTAATACGTGTTTGTAAATATTGAAAAGATATGGGCAGACCATCGCGATACGATAATACTTCGCCATCCAGTACTACTCCATCGGGCAATAAAGGCAGCAAGCTTTCTATTTCAGGGAATTTATCGGTGATCAATTCTTCACCCCGAGACCATAGATAAATGCCACCACCCCGGCGTATCAACTGTCCCCTTATACCGTCCCACTTCCACTCCACCTGCCATTCATTGCGTTCACCCAGCTTTTCCACTTCACCCTCTACCGGGTAGGCCAGGAAAAACGGGTAAGGTTTGGAATCGTCCACCACTACTCCACTTTCATGTATCAGTTCGGCAAAAGATGTAGTGTAGGGATCCCAGGTACCACTAATAAGATGGGCTACTTCCTGGGGTTCTTTATGTACATATGCTGCCAGCGCCTGTATCACCAGGTTATCTGACACACCTATACGAAAGCCCCCGGTGATCAGTTTATTAAAAACGAAATTGATATTCTTATCCTGTTGCCTCCAGCGATTGGTTACGAACTCCTTTTTAGTGGGTTCATCGGCAGTTTGCAGTTGTTTCATTTGCCGCATGGTATCATCCAGCGTAGCAACATTTTGCACCTGCTCTGGCGGAGGTAAGATGAGTGACATAGTTTCAGCAAGATCGCCTACAGTATGGTAACTTTCGTAGAACAGCCAGGGCACAATGCCAGCCACTTCCATACACCACTCAGAAAGGATAGTACTATTTATGATGCGCTTAGGTCTGCGTCCGGTAAATAATGCTATTAGCCACACCTTATCCGCGTCGGGCACATCATTAAGGTACGATACCAGGGCATCCCTTTTATCGTTGGTCTTTGTAGTATTATTCAGCTGGTCTATCAGTTGCGCAAAGCGCTGCATATCTTTTTAACGTCCAACATACTAAAATGTTGCCACTGGCCCTAGTCTATAACTACAGGCTTCACTATACGCTGCCCATTGCCAGCATCTGTGAGTTGTATATAATATATCCCTTTAGGCCACGCGGAAACAGCAACATTTAAATTACCATCTACCGAATTCCTGTATATGGCCTGCCCTACCTGGTTGTAGATAATTGCGGTAAGCCCTGCGCCTGCAATATGCAACACATTTGAAGCCGGAGAAGGATAAACCTGCACATTTGTAAGAGCCACTGAAGTAACAGCCTGCGGTGCAGTTCCTATTGGAAAGTTCCGGTGGGTGACGTTAAAAAAAACATTATTAGCACCTTTTACTTTTACGCGTGCAGTGGTAGTAATAGCATTGATAGGTACCACAATAGTTGCCGAGCCGGTATTGGGGAATTCTCCCAAAAGTATAGGCCATGTATGCCCACCATCAGTTGAAAGATAAATATTTACGCTATCGCAACTAATAGGAGCTACGTTGGTATTTACTACATTCCAGGTCACAACATCTGTTTTACCAGCCTGCCAGTAGGTGAACTGGTCAGCCTGGCTGGTAACTGCAAACGCGGCACCGGTGTTTACCACATCCAGATGAATGGTATCGTCGGGGAAGAGGAAGCTACCAAAACCCTGGTATATAGCACGTTCTGTAAGCTTGAATGTGAGGAAGCGTGCAGTATCGGGCACTTTTTCACCTTCATGCAGCTCGTACTTAGAGCTGGAACTGATACTTACATAGCTGTAGGTACCATTTAATACCGAGTCGAGCTTAGGAAATACACGAGTGAGTGAAGTATCCGGATTGAATGAGCGGAATATTGGACCTGCAAAGTGGGTATTTAGCAACCTGCTGCCGGCATCACCCAGGTTCCATTGTTCCCAACAATAGGTATTCAGTGTATCTGCTGCGGTATCTACAGCTTGTGGCGCGGTCAGTTCAAACGGTGTTTTGTATGGAATGCTATATGTTGCTGAAAAAGAAGGTAAGCCGGCCGGAGTATTATTAGTTGTTGCTATTACCGCGCAACTGCTGCCATTACCAACTATTGAGTAGTTATATATTTCATTGAGGCTTACAGCGTGAAAATAAGGATCGCTGTGCGCCTGAAGGTCATCGGGAGAACAAATACCGGCATATGCCATTATGGTGCTACCACTTCCAGGTTCATATGCTGTGGGGGTATATATATTACCGCCACCGCAACTGCCATCGCTGCCATTGTTAAAAGGGTGATTGGCTCCAAATTCATGCCCCATTTCGTGGGCTACATAGTCTATATCAAAACCGTCACCTGTAGGCGTAGGTAAACCAGTCTCACTTTCAGCCTTTGAAAAAGACCTGCAAATACAGCCAAGTTGCGAAAGACCGCCGCCGGCTGTGGTAAACACATGGCCCAGGTCATAATTAGCAGTACCTATACTATCGTCGCATATGGTCTGGTTCTTTGGCAGCAATGCACCGGCATTTGTGTTGATAGTGCTGTAGGGATCATTAGCTGCCGTAGTGAAGATAATGCTGGTGTCATTGGCCACCAGCACCATTGTTATAGAGAATTCTCTTTCATACACCCCATTTATGCGGTTCATGCTGGTAGTCATTGCGCTGAGGGTAGCCGCTGTAGTAGGAGTTGCCGAACCGGTAGCTGCTATTGCATACTGGTGCGAACATGCCAGCGCCAGCCTGTATGTGCGCGACTGGTATCCGCTGGTTATTTTTGATAACTGGGGCAAACCCGTTTTTGATGTATTAGTGATAGTTGTGGACGGACCAGCAGGACTATTATCGCCATCATTTTTAAACTGGCATACACTTCTTTCATTTACAGGCAGTACTTCATCCCTCTTATAGTGTACTATATAATAGTTATCGTCTTGACGGCTATATGGATCTATGAAAGCTGTATTTTCTCCATCAAATATCATGGCATGGAAACCAAATTCTGTAAAGTCAAGCTTGGCACTCACCCTGCCGTTATCTAATGCCACGCCGGTAAAGGTTTTTATTTGAGGAAAGCTTTTAGCAAGTCCGGGCTCCATCATAATAGTCTGCCACACCGTGAAGGCGCGGAAAGTGCCATCTGGTTGAGGAAGCTCTATTACCTGTCCCTGAGCAGCATTTACAGGTAAAGTCGCCAAGAGTCCTTTCATATAAGTAATATCGAGGCTAAATACAGCATACTGGCTGGCGTGCGTAAAGGCTGCCCCTTTAACTGGCACGTTTTGGTTACTTACCTGCTGCCATATATTGTTATATGCGTGTGCCTGTACGGTAACAAAAAGAATGAAGCAGGTAAGTAGCTTTCTCATAATATCTTAAACTTTGAAGAAAATTAAAACGTTTAGCATTGCTGCAAAAAAATATGTGGCAGGCAGTTGGTATCCGATGGTGAACAGCATACTGCATGTACATACTCCTATCTCCAAAGTTACGTAATAGGTAAGTTAAAAAAATCACCGGGATTTCCAAACAGGAAAACCGGGGAATAAAAGAGTAGTTACAGACTTTAATAGAATTATAAATATTCTAATTTTTAAAAATACCAACACAAATCACAACTGTTATGCATGAAAGTGGAGTAGTGGTGGACGATTCCAAACCTTACCCGTTTTTCC
>Ga0206878_10034_pt2 | contig 59586 bp, 42 predicted proteins | sample Alteio_BWOrgCont_8_FD_152621 | JGI IMG/M metagenome (GOLD analysis project Ga0206878, IMG submission 152621) | Enriched cells from forest soil in Barre Woods Harvard Forest LTER site, Petersham, Massachusetts, United States -... | ecosystem: Environmental > Terrestrial > Soil > Temperate forest >... | reverse complement strand
ATGTTAAACGGCGAGAACCTGGATATACCGGATGAATCATACGATTTGGTTGTTGTACAAGATGGGTTGCACCATTTACCCCGGCCTGTCTCGGGTTTTACAGAGATGGTACGGGCTGCTAAGAAAGCGGTGATCGTAATTGAGCCCTATAACGGCATGGTTGGTAATTTTATCGGCACCGAATGGGAGGTGCATGGGCAGGCGGTAAATTATGTTTTCAGGTGGGATAAACAAATGGTAACCCAGGTGGTTAAAAGCCAGTTGCTAAAAAGTTATAGCGAGATAAAAGTTATCCGGCTTTGGGATCATAACAGCGTTATCCGGAAAATTGTAAATAAATTGCCCAAATCGCTGCGTTTAAAAGCGGCAAAAACAGTTTATGGCTTATTGAGAGCAGTTGATGTATTTGGCAATAACATGGTTGCAGTGATAGTTAAATAAGCTATCGTTGTCTTTTTATCACGCGCAGCTAAATTTCCAATTAATTCGATGTTTTATATAGAATAATTGAACTGTAAGGTTTTAATGTAAGTTGAGTGTGGTATGCGTTTCCATTGCCATCCTTATAGGAGCCGTTCAGTTCAACCACTTTTGGTTTACCCGACTTGTTAAACTCAAATAAAACTGCATCGTTGCCCGAATTTAGTGCGAATTTATTTTGCGGCTTTACATTTAAATTAAATGTGGTGTTTGGAAAAGAGTTTTCATCAGCCGCTTTTGATTGGTGATGCAGGAGTTTTTCTACTACCTGCTTATCATTACGGCCCAGGAAGGTATTGTTCGAAATAGTATTCGCCTTGCTGTCGTATCCGTCCTGGTCATCGTCTGACATTAAAAACTGGATGTTGTTATCATAGGATGTATTGCCATCAACCAGCACATTATTTGATCCATGTAAAAAAATACCGCTGCCGGTACAATTGAACACCGTGTTGTTCCTTATTTCTACATTTTCTGAGCCGGCATCAAGGTAAATCCCTGTTGCGCCCGTAAAACTATCGGGTGTTCCGGCATTAGCGCCTTTGGCGTTGTATATAATATTGCTTATTATTTTTTGATTTTTCCGGTCGGTGTGATTTTTGCCATTGTACGTATCGATAGCTCCGCCGTCATTTTTTACGAGGTCGAAATCGCCGATGGCGTTTTCTTCAACAGAAATATTGCTTGAATTGAAATCAATACCGATATATCCGATACTATCCAATTCATTATTTTTTATGACAGAAGCACCATCAGTACCGGTATAAATATATTCCAAACCCATGTACTGACCGTTGTTGCTTTTTCCCCTGCCTTCCTCGGTACCAATATTCTTTAAAGTATTTCCCTGGCATACAAAACTGGAATAACCGGTTATATAAATGCCATCGTTGTTAACATGATCGATGTTATTGCCCTTAAGCGTTAGGTTTGCGCCGCTTCCGTTTATCACCACCGCATCTTCCCCCATGTTTGATATATCGCAATGGATAACGCCTAAGTTTGATGAATTGCGTCCATACACGCCAATATTTAACGACTGGCCCATGCGGAGATCCTGTACAGTGACAAAAGAAGCATATACATTTATACACCGGCTAAACGCTGTGGCTTCAATCAAATGTTTGTTGGGATCGGCGCTGGAAGAATATAGTAATAATTTTTTATTTGCCCTGTCGTAATACCATTCACCATTTTGATCCAGCGTGCCTGGATGGTCCTGGATAAAATACCCCCAGTTATCCCTGATCTCGTAACTAGTATTAGATGCCAGGGTGTATTTGTTGCCATCCTGGGCGGAAATGCGGGATTTGTCAATTATCCAGTCATTGGTTCGCACTACGGCCTCCCCTCCTACCCAATTATGGCTCGCCGCTTGCTGGCCGGTAAATTGCCCCGAACCGTTATGACTTAATATTTTAAGATAACCCTTCACCTCGTCGCCGGCGTTTGGGTACCTCCCGAGCGGCAGTGAATAACGATCGCGGTATACACCAGTAACGGAATCCTTGCATTGAGCGCAATCTGCTTCCCAAATGTTGCCGCCCTTGTTGGTCCAATTAGCCACCACTACCGAACCATTTAAAAATGGCTTTGCCCCTGAACCGTATGCGCCGATAATTACTGGTTTGCCCTCTGTGCCTCCCTGGCGGATACTTAATTGTCCCCTGAAAGTATCGCCGCTATTAAACAATACTTGGTCGCCGGGGTTCAGTTTCAATGAATTAACTTTATCAATTGATTTGAATGCCGTAGCTGGCGACAACCCATTGTTTCCATCGTTACCGGAACTGGAAACATGGTAAACCGACTGTCCGTAGCTCGAAAAAATGGCTGACAAAAAATAAAATACAAATGCAGTCCTCATGATTATCATCGTTCTCATGGCTCCCCCTGTTTTTCTTTTCACTAATTTGATTTATTTTCTCCCGATAAAAACCTTACGGTAATTTGTTGCATTTTCATTTTTTGACAACACCGGCGGGAACAGTACATTCCGCTCCACAACTTCCTTGCTAAAAAAGCTTTTGTCGATTACTGTAACGTCAAAACCACAATCCGCTATCATCCTGCTAAAATCATTACCGTATATCCTTAAATGGTCATCCTGGCCATAGGCTCTCTTTCTATCGACTGGATCCGTAATGGATTTATCTTCGTACGTAATTTCCAGGTTATCCCTAAGCGGGATGGTGATTATGCAATAGCCGCCTTTTTTCAACACGCGGTAGATTTCCTTAAGGCCGCCGATATGATCGGGCACATGTTCCAAAACATCGCAGGCAATTACACAATCGAATGAGTTATCAGCTATTGCGGGCATGTCCGATATATCGATATTGTAATCAATCTCATCAAAATAATAGCCCTCGGCTAAAAAATCAGCTTTTTTATAAGCCGCTGCCCTTTTGCTTATCAGGTTGCTGACAATTTTTTCGGGCGCGAAATGAAGAACAGATTTTCCGTCGATAATTTTTTTCAGGCTGAATGAATCCAAATGTTCAAATATTGCCCATATCAGCCGATGCCTCACATCCGACTTGCATTTAAAACAAGTGGTGTATAAATGCCAGTTATTGCTCGCAAATCTTTTGGTTTTATAGTGGCAAATATTACATTCAACTTCACTTTTGGCGAACCCGTAATACACCTCGTTCATTTGTACAATAGTACTGCTGAGTGCTTTTTTTCCGCGTCTTAATAGTTCTTTCATAGGTTAATTCATTATTGTTTTTCAAAATATCGCAGCCTGTTTAATACCGGCATGCAGGCAAATTTCGCCGGTACTAACCGGCATCCTGTTCTTTAAATTTTTTATAGATGGCGATGTGTCTTTGCAAATCCTCCTCGGAATCAAACCGGTTTTTTATTTTTTTAGCCGGATTTCCCCCATAAATGCTATAAGGCTGCACATCTTTAGTGACTACCGAACCTGCCGCTATAATGCTTCCGGTTCCGATGGCGACCCCGCTCAAAACAATAGCGCCAAATCCTATCCACACATCGTCATCAATAACAGTTACCTGTTCTTTTCCCAGCCAGTTATAATCACTGTCTCTTATTTGGGATGATAAGCGGGTTGGAGACCCAATCTGTTGGTAGTGGTGATCATACCTTCCCACTATTGCCACAAAATTGGCGATCAATACGTTATCGCCAATTTTGGCGCTGGTTTCTATCACCGTGTGCTTCCCGATGTAGCAATTATCGCCTATCGATATTCCTTTTTTACCCCATAAAAAAACGCCTCTGCCAGCATGAAAGTTCTTCCCTATCGCATAGTTTCGCCATTTTACTTTTACCAAATAAATATCACGGATCCGCTTGAAAACCTTAGTTATGCCCATGTTATGCTTTTAAATATTTAAAAACACCCATCCTTACCGAAGCCAGCTTCGATCTGATCCTTGAGGCAATGTTCATCTTTCGTTGAAAGGCATTTTGAAAGTGTTTATCGATTTCGATCTTACCTGGTAAAATAAAATCTACTTTTGAGCCCTCATCCATTTTGGGTAAATACCTGGTGGCCGAGCCTGTGGTATGAGTAGCCAGCTCATCAAAACCAATATTTAACACCTTTGAATATAGCGGGTATAAAGTAAGGCCACCGGTATTGAACTGATGAAAAAACCAGCGTATAGCCCACGAATCGAGCTTGTTATTCATTTGCTTTTGCAGCATGGCTGTAAGGTCGCTACCGCCTTTGTTAAAGGAAGTTCTTAATTTTTTATCTCTTATAAACGAATCATAATTCTCCACCTTCCAGTCTACATTCTCCCACCGGTCTTTCCAGGTTGCCCACCCCCAGGACCAGCCCCTGTTTAAAAAATATGCATCCTTTTTTTCGTTTGCCGCAGGGTTTAAATTAAATGAGTAACCCGAAACTGAAAATACACCTGCATCGTGCCGATATCTGCTAAGCGCGCTATTCATAAAAAGCAAAAAATTCGGCGCCAATACCAGGTCGTCTTCCAGCACGATAACGCGATCATAGGCTTTCAGCATTTTCGAAACACCTTTTATCACCGACGTTGCCAGGCCCTGGTTAACCTCTGAAAAACACAGGTCGATATTTTTAAATCCTTTTAATTGCTCCAAATAATTGCGCACCTCATATACCATCGGGGTATCGATATGATTTTTCGGCCCGTCGGAAAATATGAACAGATTGGTCTCGCTGGCAAGGCTGCAATTCAACAAAGAGTTGATACACCGCTTCAAGGTATCGAGCCGCTTGTAAGAAAAAATAACAACAGGAGCCAGCTGAACATCCGTTACTGAACCCGGAGCTATTATTTCGTTACCTGGTATGTTGTATTTTCCTATTGTGCTCATATTGTATCTATGTCAATGCTAAAACCTATTCGACGATTAATGGATAACCGCCAGTTGCCTCACCCTGCCCTCTCTCCCGATAGCTATCGGGAGAGAGGGTTCTAAAAAAGAACGAAATTTAAGTCCTCTCCTTTGTCCAAAGGACTCCCATGGAGGAGAGGATGTGTGAGGGCTTCGCCGGCTAGGTGAGGCGCCCGTCACTCCCATAAAGAGGGCCTTATTACCCTTAAATGGATAGAAAAAAAATGCTTTATAGCCGTTAAAATGCCAAAATGCCTTTTCTCATAAATAAAGTAATAGTAAGGGTGACTGTTCCCCAACGGTGAATAAAGCGACTTTAACCTTTCCTTAAAGGGGGTTGCCTGCAGGCACCATTTCGGTAACCGGGTATCATCTTCACAAAAAGCAATGTATGCGCGTGTGGTAAAAATGGTGTATCCTTTTTTTTGCGCCCGGAAGCCATAATCATAATCGCCGATAGCGTGGATGAATATGGGGTCGATAAAACCAACCGTCTTAAAAATATCCTGGCTTATCAATACACAGTTACCATTCATTACGCCGCATTGCCTGGGCGCCCCATCCGGCACAATCGGTTTGCCGGCCTGGTTTTTACCGCCGTAGGTAAAATTCCCTGAAATTTTGGAGCAGGTTGACCCGCATATAATCGAGCTTTCCCCAACCAGCTTGTAACATGCCAGTAGTTCTACAATGGCATTTTTAAAAAGTGTTATATCATCATTCAGCCATAGGTAAAAATCATATTTATTTTTCCGTGACGCAGTTGACCATGCCTTGTGCATTCCCCGGTTCCAATACAAATTACCGTCGCCTTTAATAATATTTACCGAGGGGAAATCTTTTGCAACCGCATTTGCAGTTCCATCGGTTGAACCATCATCAACCAAAAAAACCTCGATGAAAAAGCTATCGTTCAGCCATATTTGATCGAACAATGAATTTAAACACTCGAGTGTTTTTTGTTTCCTGTTAAAACATGTTATCAATACCGCTATGAAAGGTAATTTTTCTGACATATAGATATTTATTTATCGTTAACTACCAGGGATACACTACCCTTTTATTTATTGAATTAATTGAACTGGCGGCATACCCGGGTAACCGGCCGGCGCACCTTCTTCAGCCTTTTTATTTTTCTTTCGCGTTAATAATTTAAAAATAAAGTACACATACATCATTACCGGCAAACAGCCAAAAAACACGGTTGCCTGGCCATTGATCAGGAAAAATATAAGTGCAAATAAAGTGGCGTTTTGGAGCAGGTTAAATACCGATTTCGGGTTGCTTAAACGCTGGCTCACTAAATTTGTGAAATAAGCTATTACCACCATTAACGGGACAACAAAATAGCTGTATGCAAAATAGAGTTCGGAAATGATCCCAGTCCGGATACCGAAATTACTATCGTACAGGTTGGACCAAACATAAGCGCTCCCAAATTTCACCAACTGGTCTTTATCAAATCCTAAGATGGACAAGAAGGAGGAGTTGGCCAGGGCCCCAAAAGCACTTAATTCGAAATTATAGCCATGGATCTTGCCGGGCTCGTAGGTGTTAAAGCTGTGTACATAATCTTTGTACTCCACACCAAATGGTAAGTTTTCGGCAATGTGGGTTATGGAATGGCTGATGTCGCTGCCGGTGCGCAAAATGCTAACCAGGATATATACGATACCCACAACGACAAATGAAAGGACAATAGGGCCGTTGGATAACTTTTTGTTTTTGGCCTTATTTGTCCATTGATATACCGGTATAGCAGCTATAATACAAATGAGTAATACAAACCTTTTTCCATCAACAGAGATGATAAATATCAGCAATATCAAATAAATGATATTCATTACTTTTGGCCCCGATTTGTAAAAAAGCGTTCCCAGCAAAGCGATGAGGAAACTGTAAACGCAAACAAATTTAAACCCATACAAAGGCCCATAGTTATACCCGTACATATCATCGGTAAAATCCAGGCCCGATAAAAGCGGCAAAAAGCCTATGGCCATATAAATGGTTATTACCAGCAATATTGGGAACAAGTACATAAAATAGCTGTAAGGTGATTGTGCGACATTTGAAAAATCATCTTCGAAACCGTTTTCAGGAGGTTTTACTTTTACCAGTCTTTCAAAGATCAACAGGCCCGCAATAAACGCCCCTATACAGTAAAAATAAAAGAAGGTGGCATCTTCAATTTTTAAATTCCATACCCCGGTGCGCCTGGTAACGCTATTGATATTCATCAGCCCCATCACAAAAAAAAGTATCCAGCCTTTTGCTATAATGGCGTTGAAATTATTTTTCAACTGGTCGGCCAAAAAATAAACCAGGCAGGTAAAAATGGCCAGCCCCATAGAAATCTCTGCATTTTTCCCGGTCGGGAAAATAAAATTGTTCACCTGATTTATAAAAAAAAGGAACAAGTAGGGAACCAATTTAAAAATTCTGCCTATCACAATTAAATCTCCATTTTAAAGCCTATATTTTCCTTAATAATTTGGCCGGGTTGCCGCCCCAAAGCTCATTTGCACCAATACTTTTGGTCACCACTGAACAGGCAGCCACTATGGAATTTTCGCCAATAGTTACGCCCTTCAGGATAGTTGAATGGGCGCCGATGAAAACATTTTTTTCGATAATAACCGGCCTGGAGCCCCGGGTAACATTTATTGTCCAGTCCGATTCCTTTGCCGTCCGGTGCTCATGATCCAATGAATGAAAATCGGTATCGTAAATTACCACGTTACCACCCATCATCACGTTATCAGCCACAGTAACGCTGTTGTAAGAAACAATAGCAGTTGAGCTAATCTTTACGTTATTGCCGATGCTAAGGCTTGCATTAACACCAACCACCAGCATGCTTTTTTGCTGCCGCCCTATCCGGTTAAAGTTATTCCCGCTGTTCATGGTAAAATCATTGCCTATCTGTACTTTCGCCGTTGAATGAATATCAATTACCGGTAAACCTTTGCACACCAGCCGCGCCCCATACCTAGCTGAAAACACTGAAAAAACAACTTTTGCGTAAAGCGTAGATATCAGCACACTTAGCATCCGATATACTTTTCTGACGGCTTTAAACAAAAACATCTTTCCTCTTTTTTAACATTTTATGCTATAAATCATCATTATCTCTCCATCGTTATTTATTCCAGATACCAACTGCTGTTTTGTTAATAATTTTGCGGCATTGTATGTGAAAAACAACAGCCATAAAAATATAGATGACCACGTTTGAAAACATTACCCCGGCGAGGCCAAAAAACTTCGCCAAAAAAATTGCTAACGGGATATTTATCAATGTTGTAAGCAGGTACAGATACAACTGTAATCTTAATTTCCCGGTACCGTTTAACAAATAGCAACTAATCATTACCGAACAATAACCAATTACGTACAGGCACATGGAAAAAGAAAGTAAAAATGGAACGTTTATATTCTTACCTATCCAGTACCGGTACACCAGCGGCGAAACAAACAACAGGATAAGCGAACAAATGGCCACTCCCAACAATACCCGGTACATTTTTGCAAGCGCTTTTTTTATCCAGGTGAAATTCTTTTTAGTGTAAGCATCGGTAAAGGCCGCCCAAAAGGGGAACATGATAATGCTGAACACCATCACTATCAGTGAAAAAGCCTTGTAGGCAACGTTATAAGTCGTCAGCTTATCGGGCCCGAATAATTGCGTTACAATGATATTGTCGGTTTGCATTAGTATCAGCGCTCCTACCTGGATGAGGAAAAACACCCCGCCCATGCTTAATAATTGTTTTGTATAGCCGAAGTCGACGTATTTTAACCCAGGAGAATACAATTTGTAACTGCTGCTGAAATACAGGATACTTGCTATTAACTGAACCAGCAACGGAATTCCCGACAGGGCAAAAACCAGTTTATACATAGAACCTACCGTAACCCTGGTCAAAATAAAGATAACCGTTACGGTGGTAAGCTGCCCGATAGCATTTATTAAAGAAACTTTAGCAGCAGAATGGGTGGCCGTTAACACGATATTGATGAGCTGAATCACAAATTGCAAACAGAAAAATGCAACCACAACTACCGCAACATTATTTAAGTTATCGCCATCGTAACCTTTGGCATTTAAAATTCTGTTCCAGGACAGGAAATGATTAAAAATTAAAAAAACAACGAATAGCACCACCCCGATTATCGCTAACAAGGCATAGGTTGTGCTAACGTAAGTCCTGGCGGCGGTTATATCTCCTAAAGCATTTGCTTCCGAGAGTTTATTCTTGAGCCCGTTACCTAATCCTATGTCAAAAAAGTTAAGCCATAGTATTACCGAGCTCAAAGCAACCCAAATGCCGTATTGCGTTGGGTTTACATAATTAATGGTTAATGGGATCAGCAAAAAGCTAATGATTATACTTATCCCCTTAAATAAAAATGACAGCACCACATTTCTGCGTATGTTAAACGCATTTTCACGCTGCTCAAAAAATATTTTTGCCGTACTTTTTAAGCTGCTGTAAAACATATCATATTTAGTTAATAAGTTATAAAACATTCTAAACAGCTATCATTTCTTGTTTTTTAACAACCGCGGCAGCCATTTCTCCTGCTTTTGTTTGTCTGCTTCCTCGCCGTATGCCACATCGGCACTATTATAGCCATAACCATATCCGTACCCATAGCCGTAACCATATCCCAGGCCGTAGCCGTAGCCACTATAATAACCGCCTTTTTTCGATTCAATATCGTTTATTACCAGGTAGGCCTTTCGCAGCTTGTTGCTGGCTGTAAGTTCATTCACAATATCTATCTGCGATTTATAGGTATATTTTTGACGGATGATGTATAAAGTGATATCCGCGTATTTCTCAATCAGCAATGCGTCTGATACTAAACCGATTGGCGGGCTATCGATAATAATATAGTCGAATTGGTGCTTCAGGTCTTCTATTAAGTGAGCCAGTTTGTCGCTAAGCAGCAGCTCGGACGGATTGGGAGGTATAGGCCCGGATGGGATAATAAAGCAATTTTCGCTAAACTCGGTCACCCTTATAATATCAACCAGTTCCACGTGTTTCGACACTACATAGTTGGTAAAACCAACTTCCTTAGTAACACCCACGTTGCCGGCCAGTTTGGGTTTGCGCAAGTCCAGCTCAATGAAAACCACCTTCTTACCGCTTAGCGACAGCGCGCTACCAATATTGAGAGACACGAAGGATTTTCCCTCCCCGCTCATACTGGAAGATATTAAAATAACCTGCGGATGATCCGGCGTTAATAAAAACTGGAGATTTGTCCTCAGGTCCCGGAATTGTTCGGAAATTATCGATCTCGATTTATCATTAACCACAATGTTCTCGTTTTTTGAATTGTGGCTTATTTCACCAACGATCGGGATTTTAGTTCCGTTTACTACGTCCATTTTTGAAACTATCCTCACATTTAATGCTTCTCTCAAACTAAGGAATGCGAACGGTAACAAAATACCCAGGACCAGGAATATCACCACAATCAAATTGATCTTGAGTTTACTCGGTTCGTAATCGCTTTTGGCCGGGTCAACTATCCTGGCGGTTGAGATGGTGGATGTTTTTGAAATAGCTGTTTCCTCGCGGGTTTGCAGCAGGAATACGTAAAGTTCCTGTTCAACCGTCTGCTGGCGGGTATAATCTAAAAACACGCGCGCCTGCGACGGAACGCTTTCTATTTTCCCGTTAAAATTATTGTTCTGCTTCTCCAGGTTGGCCTTACTAACCTGTAATGCGTTTAAATACGAATTAATATTTTTTAATATGATGATCCGGAAATTCCCAATCTGTTTATCAAGGCTCAAAATGTAAGGGTTCTTATCGGTACTGGCCATGCTCTGGCGGTCGCGTTCCAGCAGCAATTCATTGTATTTTCCCACCACATCCGAAAAGCCCTGGTTATCACTACCGAGCGCTTCCGCAGGAATAATTTTCTTGTTGCTTGGGTCTTCCAGGAAAGTTTTCAGGTCGTTTATAACCGAAATTTGAACATCCAAAGTACTCAGCTGCTTTTGAAAATCGCTGGAGGCGCCTATCAATGCTTTGGATTGCTCATCAACATCGGCTATTTTATTTTGCTTCCTGAAATTTTCAAAGTTTTTTTCGATACCCGAAAGCTGGGTACCCACCATGGCTAAGCGACCGTCGATAAAGGCCAGGGTGCTGTCGGCTATCTGAACTTTATTTTCTTTATTCGCCTTCAGGTAAATATCCATCAGGGTATTCAGTATCGCCTCCCCTTTTTTTGAATTAGGATAATCGAGCGATAGATCAATGGTGGTGGTGGTTTTGCTTGAAAGGCTGATGTCGAGCGTTTTAGATAGGGCCTCGATGGTTGATTCCTGCGAAGAAATGTACACCGTATAACCCAGGGTTTCTACCGGATTATCCTTTTTCGTGAAAACAAGATCGTATTGCGGCAGGCTTATCTTTTGACCGAAAGCGGCTTTAACATCGATCTTCTTTTTGCCGCTCTTTATATGTACCGTATTGTTTTCGATGCGAATGTCGTATTTCTGTTTGGCTATCGAATCTGTTTTGTAGGTGATCTGTATATCAAAAGGCGCCTCGTCAAAAAGTTCAGTATTCTTTATTTTCCCGTTGCGATAAATAATAATATTCAGGTTAAGGTCTTTAACCACATTTTCAACAACCGTTCTGGATTGCAATATCTGGACCTCGTTCTCCGCGTTATTCGGAATGCCGAATAGCGAGGAAACGTCTGTTAAAGCGCTAAGTCCTCCCCCTCCTATCGAACTCATTGCACTGCTGCCGCCGCCTGATTTTGTATCGGGCTCCACAATGATCATCGATTGTATCTTATAGTTTGGCGTTGCATATCTTTTATATAAATAGGCTGCAATGCCGAATACAACCAAACATGCCACAAATAGCGGCCAGTTGGTTAAAACCCGGGATATAAATTTCTTGTAATCGAAATTTGCGGTATCGCCGGTGTTTTTTATTTGCGGGCTTTGTGTGTTCATCATAAAATAATTATAATTTTCTGCTGAATAAAACGATCAAAACTGATAAAAGCGACCCCACGAGTGTGTAGTATCTCGCCTGGGAAGCATCTGTCGCTGCAGCTTTCCCTGTGCCTGGCTCCACGTAGATCATGTCGTTTTGCCGGAGATAGTAATAAGGCGCAGACAAGGAGATGCTTTTCTTTAAGTTAACCCTGTAGGGCGTACTGGTGCCATCCGGATTTTCCCTTATTAGGAGCACATTATCGCGTTTTGCAAAAATGGTAAGGTCGCCGGCTAATGAAATGGCATCCAGTATGGTAACTTTTTCGTTTGGCAGTACATAAATGCCAGGTTTCAGCACTTCTCCGGTTACGCTGATCCTGAAATTTGCGTACCGTACGATAACCGTTGGCTCCTGGTAGTAATTTAAGGCGATATTTTTGATGATCTCCGTGGCTTCAGACGTTGTGAAGCCTGCTATCTTGATTTTCCCCAATATGGGCACTGTGATAAAACCATCCTTATCAACCAGGTAACCTGCCGATACCTGCTGGGTAATGCTGCTTAGGCTGTTAGGGCTTAGCGAAGTGCCGGTGCTTGATACAGGGATATTGCCCATATTAATTACCGCCGTATTTTGCGGGTCGATCGTTTCCACCAAAACAGTAATAATATCATCATTTTGAATTACCGGCGGTTTATAAATAGCCCCCTGTATATTTTTAAGTTGTCCCGAGTCGGGTATATCCTGGAAGTATTTGATCTTTTTTGTTGAAGAACAGGAGGTTATCAATAGCGAAAAAAGTAACGGTATTAACAAAAAAAATGTATTCAATAATGATTTTGTCATGTTTTTTTTCAATTATTTATTACAGAAATATTATCCCGGTTTATTCCAATGCAGGTTATTCGAACTGATTTTTAATAGCATAGCCGGCTTCTTTTAAAAGCCTTTCCTTCATAAAAAGCTCCACATCGGCAGCCACCATTTCTTTAACCAAACCCTGCAGATCGTATTTAGGCCGCCAGCCCAGTTTGGTCATTGATTTGGAAGGGTCGCCAATTAAAAGATCCACTTCCGTAGGCCTGAAATATTTGGTATCAACGGCTACTATTTCGGCCCCTTCTTCCACCTGGTATTCGGGATAACTGCAATTTGTTACGTATCCTTTTTCGTTTGCTCCCTCGCCCTTAAACTCCACGCTAATACCCAGTTCGGCAAATGCCAAACGGACAAATTCCCTCACCCTCGTAGTTACACCCGTTGCAATCACAAAATCTTCAGGCTCCTCCTGTTGCAATATCAGGTACATGGCTTCTACATAGTCTTTTGCATGGCCCCAGTCGCGTTGTGCGTCGAGGTTGCCCAAATAGAGTTTATTCTGCAGCCCCATGGCTATTTTGGCCACCGCCCTGGTTATTTTACGGGTAACAAACGTTTCGCCGCGTAAAGGGCTTTCGTGATTAAACAGGATGCCGTTGCAGGCAAACATGCCATAAGCTTCGCGATAGTTTACTGTTATCCAGTAAGCATAAAGTTTAGCAACGGCATAGGGGCTGCGGGGATAAAAAGGGGTTGTTTCTGATTGGGGCACGGCCTGTACCAAACCGTAAAGCTCGGATGTTGACGCCTGGTAAATACGGGTCTTTTTCTCCAGACCCAGGATGCGTATAGCTTCCAGCAGGCGTAGTGTGCCAATGCCATCGGCATTTGCGGTATATTCGGGCGTATCGAAACTCACTTTCACATGCGACATTGCGCCCAGATTGTATATCTCATCAGGCTGCACCTGCTGGATAATACGGATGAGATTTGTGGAATCGCTAAGATCGCCATAGTGGAGGATCATGTTACGGCCCGGTGTATGCGGGTCGTGATACAGGTGGTCGATACGCTCGGTATTGAATAACGACGACCGGCGTTTTATTCCATGTACCTCATATCCTTTTGCTAAAAGCAATTCGGTGAGGTAAGCCCCGTCCTGTCCGGTAACACCTGTAAGTAAAGCTCTTTTTTTCATTTATGATCATGTTTTTCGGTAGCTGAAAGGTAAATTTTACCTGTTTTTTATCGCTGTGTTTGTTTTTCGTTACAAAGATATTATTATTCCTATATAAGTAGTAGGAATTAGATAAAAATTTTAATATTTTTTTACGAATGCCGTAAAAAGGGCAAATTCAGCCTGTAAACGTCATTTCAACTTATCAAAGCCCTCTTCCAAAAATGATTTATTGCCAGAAAAATAAAAAGCACCTGCAAATATGAGTGCAGGCGCTTGATCTTTTCTATATGAAAGAATGTGAATTTCGGGTGTTGAAATTCAAATACGCTAATGTTAACGCTGCGCCGGCGGGGCATTCCTCACGATACGCGGCGGAGAAACAATATTGCTACCGATAACCCGGCAAGCGCCACACCTTCCAGGAAAATCGTTATTATACGGCCGTTTTTAAATTACTAAGGACAAATTCCAGCGGGTCTTTTTCTACAACCAGGATATTTGATGTTAAAGTTTCCTCATACAATACGACCACGTCGAATTTATTGAACCTGGAATAGATATGGTCGTTTGCCCGGTGGGTACGGTTATTAAATAAAATTTGGTTTAAAAACTCTCCTGATTGGGGTAAAATCACAAGATCTGCTATTTTCTTCCCCCCGATCCTTCTGCCTATTAATTTAAGGTTTTTTTGAAGCACACGCTCTGCTGTCTGGTAATCCATTTGTATTGTATTTAATTATAAAGCTATTATTTCCCTCACCATTATTTCCGGTCTGGTTACAATCAGGCTATTGCTCGTCGACCAAAAAATTAAAAATTGAAAAGATAAATTCTCCTGCGTCCGTATAAAGGGCATGTTGAATTTAACATAGGATAAATGTTGCACAGTTGTATAATTTATTCCACTACCCTGGGGAAGTATTTAATTATGCCATTTCTGTTAAAAAATCATTTTCTTTTAAAATAATTTTCCTACAGCTCACGAAGTTTCTTTTTTGCTGTAGCAACCAGTTAATTCCAATATTTATCAAATCAATTTCACTTAACTGTTGCAAATACCAGTCCAGTTTAATTATTGACTAATAAAGTGGGTGTTTGGTTTAATGGGGAAATAATAGGAGACGGGAATGTAACAAAGGGATAGATGCAGAATGTACATTATGGATGTATCGGACAATATATTATTCAAGTAAAAAAAGCACTCCGGTTTTACCAAAGAGCTTTTCAATTATTGGACTTATGATATTTGGCTTGCCGACGAGAGTGCGCGCAAGAGCTTCAGCCAAAAAAAAACTGCCGTTACAACATCACCAACCCATAAACGATCACCATAATAGCGATAATAAAATAGACTACCGATATGCCATAAAATGTAGCCCACCTTAGCCAGTTAACAAATTGCTTAAACATGTGCACAATGGGGTCATCAGTATCCTTTATAACGAGGTAGCTATTTTTCCGGTTCGTCTCTGCTTTAATCCTGTTTTCTTCGGCGTATTGTAAACGCCCGGCATCATAATGCGTTGCGCAATTCGGACATTTTTCATCTACTTTACCTGTCCAGCTGCTCCATTCTCCGCAAGTTGGACACTTAATTTCACTTACCTGGCTCATAACCTACTATTTTATTAAAAACTGATCTTATTAGGTTTATCATAATAACACAGTACCGCAGTAAAAGGTTTAGTAAGTCGCACTTTATTCGGACTATTTATCCGCTGACAATGCTTATATTAAAAATAAGTAAAAAAATCGAAACAACGAAAGAACCTATGAATTATTTTTAATTTTCAGTCCACACCAAATTTGCAGCAACGTTACAAATAACTGATTATTAAGCATCTAAAAGTATCCATATTCACTACCCGCCTATTTATCCAGTTCCTGGTCAATTTCAGCTATAATACCTCTTATTTCTTTGGCAAGCGCCTTTTTTTGTCTTATGCGCTCGTGCATGTAGTTGCCGTAGTACACAATCTGGTACCTTACAGCCGGGTCGTTCAACAACTTTGAAACATGAGCGATCTGTTTCGAATCGATAGGCGCTTTTACACCAACGTAGGTATTGTAATCAGTTCGTCGGCTGCCATAGACGTATTCGTCTGCACTTACCTGGAATGGCATGTCGTTAGTATATAGTGTTGTTAAATCTTTTAAGAGAGTTTCGTTCTCAATCAGTCTTAAGTAACCGCTTGATTTAAAACTTTCAAACCGGCCGTTGTTAAACCGAAAATAAACAGTATTTAAAAACTGACCACTGTTGGTATCAATGTAGGCCGTGTCTATCCTGTGCGTGGCGATTTGCTGCCAAACCGTATCGTAATACCGCGCCGTCCTGTCCAAAGCGATAACGGTGGCGTCGAGAGCATGCGCCTCAGTTTTCAAGTCAGCCCTGATGCCGGCCAAGAAATCCCTTTCCATTTTGCGCTCATTCCGCCAGTCATTCCAGTTATGCAAGGCCAGGGTAATGCTCACTGCAAATATGATGATCGCTATTTCTTCAATAAGCTCGAATATTTTTTTACGCCAGGTCTTTTCTTTATTTGCGATAACGTGAACCACATTCTCGGTATGCTTGATTATTTTTTCTTCGGACATGTATAAAATTTGAAACCGGTAAATTCCCGGCTGCAAATATAAGTCGCCGCTGAAATTCTTTATGTGACAAGGAGCACTAATTTTTCTGGGAGATATCGATCATCAACCAATCTCTTCCTGCAAAATAACCTGCACATAGCCGTTCACACAAAATCCCATAGCATCGGCATCCCAGCCGCCCAGCCATATCATGGTTGGCCAGGGGACAAGCGGGGCTATGGGTTCATTATTTAGGCTGGCTGTTTTTGCATTCAACGGGTAATTGATCATCACTTGTGTACCAATTTGATTGGTACGCCTGTTAGCGGGATCGTTTAACTTTAGCTCAGCAATGCGTTTTTCCAATGCGGCTATTTGTATTAATACAGACGTATCGTTTGGATTTTTTTGTTCCTGTTCGCGCAAAACGGCTAAATCCTTTTGCAAGAGTTCGCGTCGCTCGTTTCGGAAAGCGGTCCTGTCGAGTACATCACTACCCAAAATTATTTCTAACGAATTTACCACGACGGTAGTCATCATAAATGGCGTAAGGGTACTGATATCGTAGTTTTCCAGACTGTCCTGTTCGTTGCTGGTATCAGCATAAAAACGGCGACTGATGGTAAGGTCGTTGCCTTCAATACCTATCATAAAGGGGTTAACAATTCCGAATCCATTATAAATTAGGGTACTGTTCCTTGAATCGAAAGTGGCGTTGCCCAACAGGTCGATTTTGGCGTTATATAAAGGATGACCTTCAACAATGGGTATTTTACTCACAAATTCAACTTCGCCGCCTTTTCCCTCTGTTACAAATTCATAGCCACTGGTTACAAAAACGCCTACCGCGGGGCAGTGCGAACGCCGGATGACCCCATCTTTCTGCTGGAAATAAATAATGCGGTCCAAGTCGGGTTCTCCGGGCAAAGCAAAGGTGTACCCGCTTACGCCACGGGGGTCATTACTGGGATCCGGATCAGTTGGTATTCGCCCCTGCGCCCATCCTTTAAATTCGAGCAGGTAATTTTTGGTTGTTATTTTCATTGTGATAAGATTATGATTGAGGATTCTTGCCCAAACTGAAATTCTCGCGAATACGCTTTAAATTTACGTACAGAAACTTCATTTGTCCTTGTAGAAAACTAAATGCTGACTCAGAAAGGTATTTACGCAGGTCATCATCCGGGTCCTGTAAATCTTCACCCAATACTGCCATATCCTGGAGGCGTTCATTTAAGTAAACCCACTCCTTTTTAGTACGTGGCATTAACGCGGTATTGATATAACATTCAAATGACCCGCCGGCCCTTAATGCATCCATTGGTTTTTCGTCATCCACCGCAAGCGGCAGCATGGTTAAAATTTCGCCAACCGGACGAATGAACATTGTCATCAGGGGAAAAAAGGCGGTGTTCATAAACAAGGTGCGTTGGTCAGCGGTAATTCCATCGTTCGCAAAAAAGATGATGAGCATGTCAACCATCGTTTCATAACCTGCATTAAATAATTCCAGCACCTTGCGTGTGTATTCATATTCAACAATATTCACATTTTTGGCGTTTGTCGTATCCTCATGCCTGCGCAGCATCGGGTTGTCGGCTACGTTCCTGCTGGGCTCGAAATTATTTGGTTTTGAGAGCTCACTTTTCAAATCCTGGTACAAATCCCAGAACCGCAAATAATGGCAATTTTTCTCGACCACTATTTCATAAAGGATAGCACCTTCCGCATCATTCAAGGCAGCACTATTAATACCAGTCCTCAAATCATTTGCTTTTTGCGCATTCTCCGGGGAATAATCTTCCGCAGCGATTTTTTGCAGTTCGATTATCGACGGAACGATCGTGGACACCGCCTGCTCAATGATAGCCCGGTTTTTTGGATATTGCTGAATATACTGCAGCGATTCCTCCAGTAAAACAACGATCGACTCACTTATTTTTACAACCTGCGTTACGGCTTCCGGCCAGTGGTTTTCGTCAATCACCGGCACATTCAACGCATTCATCTGTAAATCGAATTTTTCGTAAAGTTCGGTGAGGTTCTTGTTATCCTCTTTAACGGCATCTCCTCTCAGGATCACCCCTTCGCCCTGCTCAATAATTTCACAAATGGCTTGTTTAGCAGTTTTCAGGTCTACAACATCTATCATGGTGATACCAAACTCCCTGTTCGCAAAGCCAACATTAATATCATCGCCATCTACCTGCGAGGCTTCGTTTCCGATAAAGAGGTCTATTTTTCCATCCAGGTAAATAAATCCATTCAATATAGCTTCGTATAGTTCCTGTACAGTGTGCCCGTTGTGAATAACAATAGGCACAGGAACAATTTGGTTAAGGTTGAGATCATAATCGTCCGTTGGGGTAATATCAGGTTTCTCAAAAGCCATAAAAGAGGCCATTGTGTCGAGCGAGAATTTAGACAATACCAGGTCGACAGCGGTTTGGTAATATTCTTTTGACTGCGGAAAATTCGGACGGTCAAAGTGCTGCGGCCCGCCTATGGCATTCAGCAGGTTGCATACCAAGCCCAGGTGTTCCATTTCCTGGTGGGCTACCCGTAATATAACCGACTTCCAGTTCCTTATTTTATCCTGCTGGATCTCGTTAATGCCTTCATCCAGCGTTTTCTTCATGGAGAATGCAGTAAACAGGTAAACACAGGTAAGTCCATGTTCTATCTCGGCAGCTTCACAAAGGGCGTATATTAATTCCTCCCTGTTTTTTATCACGTTTTTTTCTGTGGGGTTTGTTTTCACTGTGGAACGGTTTAGGCGTTTTTGCAACCCACGCGGGTTTACAGGTTATGGTTAAAACCGATACAAGGTAGTGATTTTTAATCCCTTGTCAATACCTTTTTACACATATTTGGATAGGTGGTGGCGGGACTGACAGTTAATATTCCGGGCTCATTGGGGCAAATTGTAGTCCACTACGTGCATAATAATTCGTATGCGAAATTCTGCAAACAGCAGGGGTGTTCCATTTTTTCACGCGGAACACCCACTACTTTATGAAACACGCTGATTATCAGTGATTTTCATTTTTAACCATTACATAACTGGCTGATAATCAAGTGTTCCAAAAAACATCATTTTTGGAACACTTGATGCAATTAACTGACAATCAGGCCTTCCAGCTTTTAAAGGATGCTAAATTTGTGTGTCTCTCTCATGTCATTTTGATCCGCCAGGGGCGGAGAAAAAACTTATGCACCCCGCATTGTCCGCGATGTATGTTGGTAAAGTTCCCTCCCCCCCTTGGCGGATCGGGATGACATTTTTGGGAGTTCCAATTTTATCAATTTGTCATGGGCAGGAACGGCCTTTCCCGATTTGCGTCGGGAAAGCCATCTCTTTTTCTGAATCACGGATTTGCAGGATGACACAGATTGCACAGAAAAAAATCCGTGAAATCCCTTAATCCCCTAAATCCGTGATTCAAACAATTTTTATCAGGTACTGAAAATTCCCGCGTGGCGAAATCGGGGACGATAGGCCCGGATAAACCAAGCGCCTGTTTGACTTGTTCCGGTTTCTCAATAAAATTATTTAATTCTTTAATAATCTTATCGAGTTCATTCGCCGAAAAAGAAAGATAGTGGCAGTATTTTCTTAAATCATCTGCTGTTAATATGGTTGTGTCGGCGTTTATTAAATGAGTAAGTCCCACTATATTAGCCAGCGGTTTTCTAACCCGGTGTGATGTAATAAACAATATTTCTTCCAGCGCCTTTAAATACAATTGTTCTTTAAGAATACTCGCCTGGTTTAGCTTACGAAAGCTGATGGTTAAATTGGAGGCAATAAGGATGGCAACTATGGACATTCCGCGGTTGACCCAAAACGATGGGCGCAGGTTTAATTTTAGTTCAAAAAGCAACACATCTGCAACTATAAGCAAACAAGCCGCTGTGCTAAATAGGAGAATGGTGCGGGGGCTTTCCCTAAATACAAGCAGTATACAGCATAAATATAGAATATCCACTACAAAGGTATTAGGCGTAAAAATATCCAGAATAAAAACTGTGAGGAGGCTTGCGACAGCCAAACAGCGGGTGGTTTTGGTTGGTGTGTTTATCATTGTATGTCAAACTATATTATTCTAAGCCTTCTGCCCCGATGTCGGGCTTATTAAGCAAGTTTAAGGTTATATAGCCCGATAAGGAATGATAATGAACAGTAAAAAAAGTGACCTTAATTACATTAGGCGGCAAATTAAACCGTACAAACTTAAATAACGGGTTCCCGTTAATTCATTATTAATAGCTTATTAATACTTATTCCTTTTATTCGTAACTTAATAAGGTTTCACCAATTACAAACACCATTGTTGTAACAAATAACAACAACGAAAATTTATACACCCTTAATGAGTTAAAAATGAGAAAATCAATTATTCTGTCACTGTTGTCAATAGCGTTAATCTTATCATTTTATAGCTGTTTAGCCCAGGACATTGCCCAAAACCCTTTTATCAGGCATATGTACACCGCAGATCCCTCTGCAAGAGTATTTAACGATGGCAGGTTATATGTTTATGCTTCGCATGATGTTGACCCACCGCGGGGATGTGATTTAATGGACCAATACCATGTTTTTTCGACTGACGACATGGTAAACTGGAAAGACCACGGCGAAATACTGCGTGCCAGCCAGGTGCCATGGGGCCGCAAAGAAGGCGGCTTTATGTGGGCGCCGGATTGCGTTTATAAAAATGGCACCTATTATTTTTATTTCCCTCATCCAAGCGGAACGGATTGGAATAAAACATGGAAAATAGGAATTGCAACCAGCAAAAAACCCGCGAGTGATTTTGTTGCACAGGGATACCTTGAATTGGGAAACGACAATTTTGCGATGATTGACCCTTGTATTTTTATTGATGATAATGGAGAAGCCTATTTTTATTATGGAGGCGGTAACAGGTGCGTGGGCGCCAGGTTAAAAGACAATATGACCGAATTGGCCCAACCTTTGGTAACTATGGAAGGATTAAAAGACTTTCATGAAGCTACCTGGGTATTTAAAAGAAATGGGGTATATTATCTCACCTATGCCGATAACAACCAGGTAAATGGAAAAGGCGCCAACCGGCTAAACTATGCAACCGGCAAGAGCCCTTTAGGCCCCTGGACCTATGGCGGTGTTTATTTAGATCCGACGGGTTGCGATACGAGCCACGGTTCGGTGGTAGAATATAAAGGGCAATGGTATGCATTTTATCACAACGACGTGCTTTCGGACCGGGGGAACCTTCGCTCCATCTGCGTGGATAAGCTATATTTTAATGCCGACGGATCGATCCAAAAGGTTATTCAGACAGGATTGAAAAGTTCGGTTAAACAAAACTAAGGCAAAGACGGAAGAATCAAGAGCCAGGAATCAAGCGTTATTAATATTATTTTTTTGTCTTGGCTCCTGGCTCCTAAACTGCAGTTTCATTACCAGGCGCTGATTACTTTTCAGGCTTTCGCTCCGGCAATTTAAAATTAAGCGGTTCTTCGTGTTTTAATATTTTCCCTGCCTCGCCGGTTAACCATAAATAATAATCAGACGGTTTACCGTCGAGGTTAGCAAAAGCAGTATTGGGGTTAGCGCTTACCGGTGGGTTATCAGTTACCTTGAAGATAGCCGTACCTTCATTTATTTCATCAAACATGGCCACGTACAACATGCTTGCCCCGGTTGACATTGCCGTTGATAGCATTTGCCAGTAGAATCGCCCTCCCATTCGTGGTATTGAGGCTACCGGCTTAACATCGTCCGGAAATTCATAGCGGCTTAGGTTATGCCAGCTAAACCCCGGATATACACATGGCACGTAACTTAAGTTGTTTTCCCGGCACCATTTCATATCCGCTATTAAATCATCCCGGTACCTGTTCATATCATTATGGAGCAATGGCGAATAACGTTGTACGCTCCAGGGTAAAACAATGTCGCATTGCTTAATCAAGTCGTGCAGGTAAGGGTCGGGGTTACAGTCGCCGCTCAAAGTACGCCATGAGTTAGGAACACCTATCATAACTGCGCAGCCTCCGTAAACCGGATCATTTTTTAAAAAGTCTATCAGCCTTTCCAGTCCAATACTCCTGGTATTGTATGGCCTGTCGGGAAAGCCGACTCCCCAAATAGCCACCACCGGCTTGCCATTAAAATGCAGATAGGTTTGTGTCCCCTCCTGGTTGGTAACTTTTAACTGGTCAACCAAGTATTTCCAATCTTCTATTATGGCTGAACAATCTTCGCCGGATGCCGCCAGTCCCGACAGATCATACATAACCGCAATTGCCCTCTTGTATTTCGATGCCGCTTCTAGTGCATTTTGCATAATGAATGAAGATCTGCTATCCTTTTTGTCTTTACTTTTGGCGACATTAAAAAAACGCTGCATAAACACACCGTCCACCCCATACTGCTGCATCCATTTAAAATGAAGGTCGACAGTACTTTTGTCTGCCGAGCTAAAAAAAAGTGCGGGTTGCCCGTTTGAAAGTTTAAAAGGAGTTGGATATGTTTTTTCGTATTCGCTTACATCCGGCCATAAATCTATTCCCGAACGCTCCTCATTCCCATAAACATAATGCGAAGAATTACTTCCGTCTCCGGCCGCGCTAAACCAGCCCTGGTAGCCGGCCATAACCAAACCTTTATAACTAGGGTAAAGTGTGTTTTTACTATGCTTTGTTTGGGCGCTGCCGGTAATAGTAATGCACAGCAGTAACAGCACGGGGACTGAATAGTTAATTATTTTCATTTTATAAATTAGTAAATTGGTTAGCGATATAATACGGCCTCTTGTTCGTGATGAAATAAAGATAAGTTACCGGCATATTTTGTTATTTTTATTCTGAATCGTTTAGAGGGGACAAAGACTTTAGTATTGTTTCAGCAAATAAAGAGGCCGGCGTTAAAAAAAAATTAATTATGCATTAATTACAGTGCTTTAGATTGTGAAAAATGGCAATTCACATTAAACACATTGCAGATGTTAATTATCATTATAATTTTGAGTTGAAATAAATTTGCAGCTACTATGCCGGGTTTGGGTGCTATTGACTATATGTTTCAGATTATAAACTAACTTTGGCGTTCTTATCCCGGGATAATTATTAACCCCAAATGAATGAGATTAATTTGTTGTTTTTTTAAGCCTGTAATTTCTTTGATTTTTTTAGTTGTCCTCTTTAATCAGGATAGCTATGGCCAGTCCTATGGGATGGGTTTTCACAGCCATGAAGTTGTGCAGGACAAAAGAACCTCACTTGACCTAAGCCCGGAAAAAACATTATGTTTCAATGATAATTTTGAAATATCATTCGATCTGTCATTTTACCCTAACAGAACTGTCTATTTCGGCTATATTATAAGAATAATTGAGGATGACACCCGGAATATCGACCTGGTTTATAATGCAGAGGCGCCAAAAAATCATTTTAATTTAATTGTAGGTGATAAGCTGACCAAAACGGCCTTCGATATAGATCCCTATAGCCTTTTTAACCGGTGGAATAAGTTATCCATCAAATTTGATTGCGACAATAACCGGATAATTTTCAAATCGGGTAATGTCACATTTTTTGAAAATAACATGCATCTGAAAAAAAATGCCTGTTATAAAATACTATTCGGTGTAAATAATTATAAACAATTTCAGACCACCGATATACCGCCAATGAAATTGCGGGATATTAAGATTACGACCAACGGGGCGTTAAAATACAACTGGCCGTTAAATGAAGAATATGGCCAGGTTGCACGTGAAATAACCTCACAAAGCGATGGAGCGGTGATTAACCCGTTATGGATAACTGCGCTGCATCATGATTGGCAACCCGCCCCCGGGTTAGAAGTTAACGGCGTTGCCAGCGTAGCGTTCGACCCTGTAAAAGAAATTGTGTATGTGGTTGGCGCCGATTCTGTTTATAGTTTGCAGGCCGATAGCTCACATTGGAGCAGTACCGCTTATGCTTCAGGTAAATTGATCCTTAACCAGGGTAATCAATCTATTTTTAACCCGTATGATAACAACTTATATAATTTTTACCTTTTTCTAAACAAAAAATTCATAGCCAGGTATAACACCGCTACACATACCTGGGACAAGAAGTTTGAAGCCGGGGCCGTTTCGGATTTTTGGCATCTTAATAAATCAATATCCATAAACGACTCGTCCTTGTACCTGTTTGGCGGCTATGGCCATTTAGTTTACAAAAACACCGTACAGCAATATCACTTCAATACAGATACGTGGGAAAATATTTCACCCAAAGGCGACTTTTTTATGCCCCGTTACCTGGCTGCATTGGGCGCAACGGAAAAAGGGGATACGGTTTACATCCTGGGCGGCTATGGAAATTCCAGCGGTCAGCAGATCCTTAACCCGAAGAATATGTATGATATGATGCGTTTTACCGTAAAAGATAAAACGTTTAAAAAAATATTTACATTAAAAGAGGGCGATAATGATTTTGTAATGGCTAATTCATTTATTATTGATGGCCATTCAAATTCATATTACGGCCTTATCTTCCCCCAACACAAATACAACTCAACACTTCAACTCATACACGGATCGTTATTAAAACCTGAATATACTTTTGTTGGCAGTTCAATACCTTACAATTTTCATGATACCCATTCCTTTGCCGATCTGTATTATTGCAAAACAAGTAAAAAGTTTATAGCAGTAACGTTGCTGCGGTCGGAGACTAACCAAACTAAAGTAAATATTTACACCTTACTTTCTCCCCCATTTGGATCCGGCTCTACAGTATCGTTGGCAAAAAATCGCTATTTTTTGTATTATGTAGCTTGTTTTCTGCCGATTCTCGTGGTGATCTCATTCATCTATCTAAAGCGGCGCAAAACAAAAAATTCCATTGTAATCCCATCATTGGCAACACATGATGCGGGTGCATCTGAAATACCGAATAAAGTAAAATCCTATACCAGTAGCGGCCCAACTAAAAATTCAATTTTTCTTTTCGGCGACCTGCAGGTATTTGATGCAGAGGGGATTGACATAACCAAATACTTTACACCGCTTATAAAGGAACTTTTTTTGGTTATCCTTTTATACTCCATTAAGCACGGGCGGGGTTTAAGCTCGGAGAAGCTGAATGAAATATTATGGTTTGATAAAGATGCTAAAAGTGCGCGTAATAACAGGTCCGTCAATATAGCTAAACTAAAGAGCCTGCTCGACAGGCTGGATCATTGCACTTTATCAAAAGATACCGGCTATTGGAAAATAGATATTGAGTTTGACCATGTACATGTTGACTATGGCGACTATTTAAGTATTGTCAGGGATAAAGCATTGCTGGATATCGAGCGGATAAAATTTCTTTCGGCCATCACGCAAAGGGGAAACTTTTTGTTAAATAACGAATATGAGTGGCTTGACAGTTTTAAATCGGAAATATCGAATGAAGTGATCGATACCTACCTGCACTATGCACACTCACTCGACCCAGCCCACGATGCCGAATTATTAATTGAAATATCGGGCTATGTTTTTCACTTCGATCCGGTTAATGAGGAGGCAACTATATTAAAGTGTAAAGCGCTGTCGTCTTTGGGCAAGCATTCATTAGCTAAACATACGTTTGAAAACTTCATGAAAGAGTATAAAGTTATTTATGGTGAAGATTTTAAAATGGATTTTCATGATATACTCGAAAAAAAAATACCGCAAAAAGAATAAACCCGGGACAGTTTGAGCTGCAAATGGTATTATTTTAACTAATTCGCCTGAATTTATTGCAATTAATGTCAATTAAGCATGTATTAATCTTTTATTAATCATATAGTCTTTATTCGTGGCTAAATATTTAAAGGTTTTATCAACCGGTAAACTTTTAAATAACCAATTAAGCCATATACAAGCCATGAATAAATTTTTACAGTTCCTCCTGATTATTGCAATATTCAATTTTTATTGTGCGGGCAAACTTGCGGCGCAAAGTGCTCCTGATGTTAATGCAGGTAGTGGCAACCTTAAATATATCGATCCGCGTATTGGCAACGTGGGCCAGTTGCTGCAGCCAACCCGGCCTACCGCCCAGCTCCCAAACCAGCTTATACGCATGTATCCTGAAAGGGAAGATTACATGGACGATCAGATATCGAGTTTCCCGCTAACGATTGTCTCCCACAGGCTTGGAGAAGTATTTGCTTTAAAGCCTTCGGTTAAACAATTATCAAAAGAAGCATGGAAAGAGAAACTCAATTATGATAACGATCTCGAAGTTACCCGGCCCTGGTATTATTCAACCTACCTGGTTGATGATGGTACAACAGTTGAGTTTGCTCCCGGTAAAAAAACCGGGGTATTCCGTTTTGCGTTTGCACCCGGCGCCGAAAATAAAAATTTGTTGTTCGATCTTTATAACAATGGTGAGGGGGCCTGGAGTTTTGACAAAGATGACGTGATAACAGGCATGGAAACCTATCACGATGATATAAAAGTATATCTATATGGTGTGTTTAGCCAGGCCGGTAAAACCGGCACTGTAACCGATGGCCAAATGCACAGCAACAGTGCAGCAAAAGGCAAAGGGGTGCAGGCATGGATCGCCTTCCCAAAAAACTCGGCGGATACGGTGGAATTCAGATATGCCATATCATATGTAAGCCCAGAGCAGGCTAAAGCAAATTTTAATGAAGAAATAAATAGCCGCACTTTTGAATCGGTAAAAAATGAGGCCGAAAAAGCATGGCAAAAAGTAGCTGATCAAATAAAAGTCACCGGCGGGACGGAGGCTCAAAAAAGATCTTTTTACACCGCATTGTACAGGTGTAACGAGCGAATGGTTGATATAACCGAGGACAACAAATATTACAGTGGTTTTGATAAAAAGGTGCATACCACTAAGGCCCCGTTTTATGTTGATGACTGGATATGGGATACCTACCTGGCCCTTCATCCTTTGCGGGCAATATTAAACCCGGCTTTGGAGCAGGATATGCTCAACTCCTATGTCACCATGTATCAGCAATGCGGATGGATGCCTACTTTCCCGGTGTTGTTTGGTGATAACCCTTGCATGAATGGTTTTCACTCATCCATAATGATATTGGACGATTACCGTAAAGGAATTAGAGGTTTTGACACTGAAACAGCATACCAGGGCATGATGAAGAACGCAACTATGGCTACCATGCTTCCCTGGAGAAATGGCCCTAAGACCATATTAGACGATTTTTATTATAAAAACGGTTATTTCCCGGCGTTAAAGCCCGGTGAAAAAGAAACTGTTGCAGATGTGCACCCATTTGAGAAAAGACAACCGGTGGCGGTTACGCTTGGTGGCAGCTACGATGACTGGGCCGTTAGCAATATGGCAAAAGAACTCGGCCATACTACGGATGCCGAAAAGTTTAATATACGATCAAAAAACTATAAAAATTTGTGGGATAGTGATAATAAAATGTTTATGCCAAAAGATGGAAATGGCAACTGGATCAATATCGACCCCAAATTTGACGGTGGCCTTGGAGGGCGTAACTATTACGATGAAAATAACGGGTGGACCTATTTGTGGCAGGTACAGTATGATGTTAACGGTTTAATAACATTAATGGGCGGCAAAAACGCCTTCGAACAAAAGCTCGACCAATTGTTTCGTGAAGGCCTGGGCCGTAGCAAATACGAATTCTGGAGCAAATTTCCCGATGCTACCGGCCTGGTTGGCGAATACTCAATGGGTAACGAGCCCAGTTTTCATATCCCCTACCTGTACAATTATACAGCCCCCTGGAAAACACAGAAACGGATCAGGTTCCTGCTCGATGTTTGGTATAAGGACAATATTTTTGGCATACCCGGCGATGAAGACGGCGGTGGTATGTCGGCCTTTGTGGTGTTTTCGTCAATGGGATTTTACCCCTTAACACCCGGAATACCCGTTTACACTATCGGCAGCCCGCTCTTTACAAACGTAACTATTGATTTGCCCGGGGGTAAACAATTTACATTGATAGCAAACAACTGCTCTGTTATCAATAAATATATACAAAGTGCAAAATTTAACGGAAAGCCTTTAAATACACCTTGGTTTACACACCAGCAGCTGGTGGATGGCGGAAAACTTGAGCTGGAGATGGGTCCAAAACCCAACAAAAGCTGGGGACTTCAATAATTAACCATTTATACGAATTGAGAGCCAGGAGTCAAGAACCAGGAATCAGGAAACAGCAGGCTAAAGGATCCGGGAGAAAGGAAAAAAGTTTCGGAGCGCGTGCCAGTATAATGTTGCAAATAAACCATTTTTTTATCCTGATTCCTGGCTCTTGTTTCCTGACTCTTTAACCAATTACAAAACCATAAAAATGAATCACATAACTAAATATAGTGCTTTTTTATTGCTGTTTTCCTGTTTACTGTCTTTCACGGTGCAAAAAAAACCGCCCATCTATCCTTATAAAAACCCCAAACTGCCGGTTGATCAAAGAGTGGCCGATCTGATCAGCAGAATGACATTAAAGGAGAAGATATTACAACTTGACATGTTTTCGGGAAAGAATGAATATGGATTTAAGGGCCACGAGGCTACCGAATATTCGGAAGAAATAACAGCCAGGATAATTGGCAATAACGGGATAGGTTCAATTCATGATCTCTACCCTATTAATGTTGATATAGCCAATAATATTCAAAAATATGCAATGGAAAAAACACGGCTGGGTATTCCCGTCTTGTTTATTGAAGAGGGCCTGCATGGCTACAGCGGAAAAGGAAGCACCTCATTCCCGATACCTATTGAATTATCGTCCGCCTGGGATACTTCGCTGGTAAGGCAGGTTGGGCGCGTAATTGCTACCGAGACCAGGGCACATGGGATAGATATGATATTAGGGCCGGTACTATGCCTGCCGCACGACCCACGATGGGGCCGTGTAGAAGAAACCTATGGTGAAGACCCTTATTTAGATGCGCTTAATGGCGTGGCCATGGTAAAAGGGTTGCAAGGCAAAAGATTAAGTGATAATAATGCCGTAATTGCCGAACCAAAACATTTTGCCGTACACGGCATACCCGAAGCCGGCAGCAACACAGCGCCGGTAAATATAGGCGAGCGCGAGGCGCGCTCAACTTATTTATACGTTTTTGAAAAAGCGGTAAAAGAAGGTGGCGCAATGGGGATAATGGCTGCCTATAGTGAAATTGACGGCATTCCGTGTGTGGATAATAAATGGCTGCTTACGGATGTTTTGCGCAGGGAATGGGGTTTTAAAGGCTTCGTTTTGTCGGATTTGGGCGCTATCCGGATGTCGCTTCAAAACCATGCGGTGGCGGCCAATGCAAGTGATGCATTATCGCAAACATTTAATGCAGGGCTTAATATGCAGTTTTATGATTTCGGGCACGATGATCTTGTAAAAGCTGTTACCGCTGCAGTCAAAAACAAATCGCTGTCAATCACACAACTGAATAAAACCGTTGCTGATATTTTGCGTGTAAAATTCATGCTTGGGTTGTTTGATCATCCCTATACCAATCAGGCTCTTATTGCTGAAGTATTTCATACCAAAGCAAACCAGGACCTGTCTTTACAGGCTGCAAGTGAGGGAATATGCCTGTTGAAAAACGACCAATCGGTATTGCCAATAACCAATGCAAAGTCAATAGCGGTTATAGGCCCGTTAGCCGAAAGTACTTACCTGGGCGGATATTCAAATGAGGAAGATAAGGCTATCTCCATTTTGGATGGCTTAAAACAACGGGCAGGTAACAACATACAAATTAATTACGAGCCGGGTTACCGGACAGACGGCAAACAAAACGGCTTACAGGATCAGGCCGTAGAACTTGTAAAAAAATCGGACGTGTCAGTAGTTGTGCTTGGCGAAGAGACCAATATTGTAGGCGAGGGTAAAGACCGGGCTGAACTTGATTTAAGCGAACAACAGATGGAACTGATAAAAGCTATTCACGCCACAGGTAAGCCTGTTGTAGTGGTATTGTCAAATGGAAGGCCGATCACCATAAATTGGGTTGCTAAAAATATTCCGGCTGTTTTGGAAACCTGGTTCGGAGGAGAAAAAAGCGGTTTGGCTGTTGCCGATGTATTGCTGGGTAATGTAAATCCATCAGGCAAGCTGCCTATTACTTTTCCGCGATCTGTAGGGCAGATACCATTTTATTACGACCATAAACCAACATCGTATCATAAATATGTTGACGAGCAAAATACGCCCTTGTTTGCTTTCGGTCACGGCTTAAGCTATACTACCTTTGATTATTCGGACCTGCACCTCGCTCCGGCTAATATCCCGGTTAATGGAATGGCTGAAGTAAGTGTAAAAGTAAAGAACAGCGGCAAAGTCGCAGGCACGGAGATTGTCCAATTATACATAAGGGATGAAATAGCGAGCGTTACAACCCCGATTTTAGCTTTAAAAGGCTTCCGTCGAATCAGTCTTAAACCAGGCGAAAGTGGAATTGTTAAATTTAAAATTGGTCCGGAACATTTATCATTGTGGAACCGCGAAATGAAGCGCGTAGTGGAGCCTGGGATGTTCAAAATTATGGTTGGCAGCGCATCGGACGATATCAGGCTGACTGATAGTTTAAAAGTTGTAAGTAAATTGTAGCGTTTAAGATATGGCAGCGCCAATAATTACAAATAATTATGTTAAAACTGTATTTCTTCATAACCGGCTTATTTGTTTTACAATTGAGCGCAAATGGGCAAAATAAAATAAAAGTTGCCTGCATAGGCGCCAGTATCACCTATGGCGCCACAATTGAAAATCGCGAACAAAACTCCTATCCGGCGCAATTGCAAAAAATGCTGGGCCACAATTACCAGGTAACCAATTATGGCGTTAGCGGAACTACCCTGCTAAAAAAGGGAAATTCATCTTATTGGAATACCAATGAGTATAAAACTGTTTTAGCTGCTAACCCCGATGTTGTGATCATCGATCTTGGTGGTAATGACAGCAAATTAATAAACCGTGTTTACCTGAATGAATTTGAAAGCGATTACCGGGAATTCATTCATTCCTTTACCCAACTGCAGTCTCATCCGCGTATTGTATTATTGCTTGCCATGCCATCGTTTGAAAAGGACACAACGGGCATTTGGGATCCCGTCATCGTTAAACAAGTTAATCCCCGCATTCAGCAGGTGGCTTTTGACAATAAAGTTGAGGTGATTGATATGCACTCGCCATTTGTTGATAAAGAAGCGATAACGCCGGATAAGATCCATCCAAATAAAGAAGGTGCGACGATTATGGCCCAAACCATCTATGAGAACATCACTCAAAAAAAAGATACCGGTTTTAACATTTTTAAAAACCTAACAACCGAATATAAAGTAAGCTCCTTTTATGGTTATGAATGTGCAGATTTTACGTTTGACGGCCGGGCCTGTAAAATTGCAAAACCGAAATGGAGTGCACCTGGCCATCCCTGGATCTGGCGCGCGCGGTTTTGGGGACACGAACCTCAAACGGATATATCCTTACTACAGCGCGGATTTCATTTAGTTTATTGTGATGTTGCAGAGTTATTAGGTAATGACGAATCTATTAAATACTGGAACGACTTCTATGACCTGGTATATAAAGCCGGTTTAGGAAAGAAAGCGGTTATGGAGGGCATGAGCCGCGGTGGCGTATATGTATTCAACTGGGTCGCCGTTAATAGCAATAAAGTAGCCTGCGTTTATGTGGATAATCCGCTTTTAAATATCCCGTCATGGGCAGAAAGCTTTATGAAAACACCTGCCATAAAGAATGATATGTTTGAAGCCTTTAAGAAAGATTATAATATAACCACAGATGAGCAACTGCGTGAATTTAAGAACAGCCCGGTTGATAAAGTAAAGCAAATAGTAAAAGGGAAATATCCTATCTTAATTTTATGTGCCGATGAAGACGAGGCAGTATCACCTGCAGATAATACCCTGCTTTTTGAAAAAAGGGTAAAAGCAATTAACGGCAATATAACTGTTATGCATAAACCTGGTTTTAAGCATCATCCACATAGTTTCCCTAACCCAAAACCTATTACAGATTTTATACTGAAAGCAACAGGGCAATATTTACAAGCTCCGGAAAATAATTGAAGATCAACGTAAACTATGAATAACAAGTTTTTAAATATCATATCTGTCCTGGTGGCAGGCGTGTTACTCCCTGTAATAGCAAACGCACAGGTAAAAAAGAAGGAATTTAATATCAATCCTTTTTTGAGTACCTGCGATGTAACCTGGAACACACCCGGGCCAACGTCTATGCAATCCATGCCAACCGGCAATGGCGATATCGGCCTCAATGTATGGGTTGAACCCAACGGTGACTTCTGCTTTTTTATAGGGAAAACCGATGCATGGGGTGCAGCCCCGGCTACAGAAAAAAACAACTGGATAAAAGACGGTGGCGTGTTGATGAAACTGGGAAAGGTGAGGATATCCGTTAGCCAAAATCCGGTGGCAAATAAGGGAACCTTTCAACAAATATTAAAGTTACATAACAGCGAAATATTGGTTAACGAAGGCACCGGCGCCAATGCCGTTCAGCTGAGAGTTTGGGTAGATGCAAACCATCCGGTTATAAGGGTTGAATCAAAAAGCGTCAAACCGGTTTTAGTAAAAGTTACGCTCGATAACTGGCGGATAGGAAAGGGTGATACCGTTTTGCCAAAACAAGCAAATAAAATCATGTGGTATCATCAAAATCCGGAATATGCCGACCCGCACCTGCAAGGTTTTGTTTTTGGCGGAATTATTAAAGGGAAAGGCCTGACAAACAAAGATGATACTACCCTGCAAACAATTAAAGCTGTTAATCAGCAGGTAGTTTCAATTTATCCTTTAACCTCAAAGGAGCTGACTCCCGACAAATGGATGGCAAAATTGAATGGCCAAATTAGCAGGATTGAAGCCTTGCCCCTTGAGCATACACGGTTGGCGCATCAGCAATGGTGGAATAAATTCTGGCACAGGAGCTGGATATTTGTAAATGGCGACGATGTTGCCAAAACAACCACACAAGGATATATCCTGCAGCGTTACATAACTGCCTGCGCAGGCCGGGGAGCTTACCCTGTTAAATTTAACGGCTCCATTTTCGTGGTGGATAATCCACAATATAAGGCAAACGAAAATGCTTCGGCGACAGCTATCGATGCGGATTACCGTGAATGGGGCGGACAATACTGGATGCAAAATACGCGTGCAATGTACTGGCCGCGCCTGATGGCGGGTGATTTTGACGAAATGCTGCCTCTGTTTAAAATGTACCTGGATATATTACCGGGCAATAAAAAGCAGGTGGAGAACTATTACCATCACGATGGCGCGTATTTTCAGGAAACATCGCCTTTTTGGGGCGGCCTGCCATATATGGGGCCGGAAGTAAAGGAAAACTGGACGGGTCACTATTTTACCCCGATACTGGAATTAAGCATGATGATGCTGGATTACTACGAGTACACCGGCGACAAAAAATTTGCCCGGGAAACGCTTTTGCCCATAGCAACAGCAGGTGTGGAATTTTTTGATAAGCATTTTGGCCGCGATGCCCATAGGAAATTATTGCTTGATCCCGACAATTCCATCGAGATGTTTTGGAAAGCACACGATCCGGCGCCTGATATTGCCGGTTTACATGCAGTTGTTAGCCGCTTAATAACCCTGCCGTCTGACTTAACCGATGAAAAATCGCTGAAAAACTGGAAAAGGTTATATAGCGAATTGCCCGATCTGCCGGTAGGCGATAAGGACGCCAAGCAGGTATTGTTACCATACACCGGTCCGCAAACTGTTAAAGGTCATAACCTGGAAAATCCGGAGTTGTACGCGGTTTATCCGTTCAGGTTATACGGGTTAGGTAAACCCGGTCTGCAGTTAGCCATCAATACCTTTGATGTGCGCAAATTTAAAGACATGGGTTGCTGGGTACAGGACCCTATACAGGCTGCTATGCTTGGTTTGGCAGATGTTGCCAAGACTTATGTGGCTTTCAATTTCGCCCGTAAGGAACCTGCGCTTAAGTTTCCTGCATTTTGGGCAACCGGGCATGATTATGCGCCTGATGAAGACAATGGCGGTAATGGTGAAAACGGCTTGCAGGAAATGCTGATGCAGGTAAACGGCAAAAAAATTATGCTGCTGCCGGCCTGGCCGAAAGCGTGGGGCAATGCTGAGTTTAAACTAAACGCACCCTATAATACAACCGTTCAGGGCAGGATAGTGGATGGCAAGCTTATGGACCTGATAGTTACACCTGCCTCACGCAAGGCTGACATTATTGATATGTCAAAACAATAAAGCTTAAACAAGATTTTATAATAGTTGTTAAAGGCATGGTACAAACGGGTACCATGCCTTTTTCTTTTTCATGTTATTGAATAAGGAGCATGAATCCAGGTCTGTTCAAAATCAATTAACCCCGGTTGGTGTTAATAATGGAGCTGAAAGTCCACCCACCTTAATATATGATATTGCAATATCCAAAGGGAAATCATACACCTTATCAAACTAATAATAAATGTAAAAACGACAGAAAACTTTATTAATCTAAAGATATATGTTGTTGCATTCGGGGGATCACTTATCATCATGAAGCTTTTATTTTTTGGTGTATCCTGGTAATATTTATGCTGAGTAATTGCTGCAGGTGCAGTTTAATAGAATGGGTTATAGCAGCGAAACTTAATAAACTAATGACTATTTCTTATTCGTTGTGCCTCTCCGGCACACTGCAATGCATATTATAATATAATTAGCCCTTATAATTAATAAAAAAGCTTAATACATACCTGTTAAGCCATAAAATTAATCATTTATTATGCTTTTTTTAATCGCAGGGCGCTTAGTTTGTTATAAATTATCCTGATCCACAAACCAATTTATTAACCAAATTCAATTGAAAATGAAAAGAATTTTATTTATCTTTTTCTTCTTTATGTTGGCTGTAACTATAAATAGTTACGCAGCATATTTTAAAAGCGCTGTAAAAAGCCCGCCGCCCGTTACTGTTAACGGACAGGTAAAAGACGAACAGGGCAAGCCAATTGCTGGCGTAAGTGTAAAATTGAAAGGCACTAACACCGGTACGCAAACCGATGTTGACGGAAAGTTCCAGATACAGGCGCCTGATAATGCAACTTTAGTTTTCAGCTTCATCGGGTATGCCGAGCAAAGCGTACCGCTAAACGGACAAACAGTGTTAAATATTACTTTGGTAGAAACCGCAATTGGTTTACAGGAAGTAGTAGCTGTTGGTTACGGTACGCAAAAAAGGAGTGAAATTACCGGTTCAAGCAGCACAGTAAGCGCTAATGAAGTTGCTAAACGCCCAATTACCCAACTATCACAAGCTTTACAAGGTACGGCTTCGGGCATTGCGGTAACCAGCGCCAGCGGTCAGCCAGGCCAGGGACCACGCGTATATATCAGGGGCGCTAACTCTATTACCGGGAACACTGAGCCCTTGTATGTTACCGATGGTAATATCGGCGCTGCTCCGGATGACCCAAATGACGTTGAATCAATTGAAATTTTGAAGGACGCCGCTTCGACAGCCATTTATGGGTCACGCGGTTCTAACGGAGTTGTTTTGATCACCACTAAATCAGGTCATACCGGCAAAGTGCGTATTGATTTCAATACCTGGGTACAAAACGATCAAATGCCAAAGACCCTGGATTTGATGGGGCCTTATGATTTTGCAAGGTCTGTTAATAACCAATTTGAATCTACCGGGCAAACTGATGCTTTTACCCAGGCGCAGCTTGACGCTTTTAAGAATAATCCCGGTCTGGGTACTAATTGGCAAAAGGCCCTTTTCACAAAACCCTGGGTGCAATACTATGACGTTGCTGTTTCGGGCGGTTCTGATGATGTAAAATATCGTGTGTCTTTGGGATACCTTGATCAGCCCGGTACTATACTTAATACCTGGTATAAAAGAGCAACATTTAAGTCAAACATAGATGCCGTACTGAATAAGAAAATGGATTTGAAAATTATCCTGTCTGCATCCCTCCCGCAAAACCATAATAATAGCTATGGAGGTGGTTTAACCGATCCATTTAACCAGGCCGTTGATTGGGACCCCACATCCCCTATAAAAGACGCTTCCGGTGCTTATATCAATCACTCATCATATGCATCTATCCAATTTAACCCGGTAGAGCAAGCTTTAAGCCAGGCTGATGACGGATCTGCCACAAATCTTAACGGAACAGGCACATTTACTTATCATATCATAAACGATCTGACATTTACTTCAACTGATGTGTACTCCATCGGTCAAAACTATCTGCAAAGGTATTTTGGCCCTGGAACAAGTCAGTACGATTCCGGAGGTGGTTACATTAATAACGAAACAAGTAAATCTCATAGTTATTTGAGCAGTAATTTCCTTACTTATAAACACAAGTTTGGCGATCATTCAATAACTGCCACCGGTTTATATGAGGTGAATTCAGGTACTGCCTCGGATTTTATTGCTACTGCTAAAGGCTTATCAACTTACGAACTGGGTTATTATAATTTAGGTCTCGGTAACTCTCAGCAAACCAGTTCCTCTTACAGTGCAGATGCCCTCGTGTCCTATTTAGCCAGGGTTAATTACTCTTATAAGGATAAATATTTCCTTACAGCAAGTGTTCGTACTGACGGTTCTTCACACCTGATACAAAAATACAGTACATTCCCTTCTGTTGGGGTAAGCTGGAATGCAGCTAACGAAGACTTTTTAAAAGAATCGAAAGTAATTTCCGATTTAAAAATTCGGGCTTCTTACGGCCAAACAGGTAATCAAAACGTAGGCGCATATTCAACTATTGCACAAATTGGAACCGCACCTGGTCAATCTCCCGGCGCTCAGCCTGCTTATTATTACAACGGCGGTTCGCCAGGCGCTGCCGGAACCCCAAGCGTAGCTACCCCATTAGGAACCGGCGTATCAACAGCGCTTAAGTGGGAAACTAAAACGGCCTACGATTTAGGTGTCGACATTGCCTTTTTAAAAGGACGCTTAACTTTTACCGCTGATGCTTACAAAGACAATATCAGCAATTTACTATACGGCTACCCGGGCACTTATTATGATGGTGGTGGTACTTATCAGAAAAATATTGGCAGCCTTACAAATAACGGTGTTGAATTTTCATTGGGAGGCACCCCGGTTGTATCAAAAGATTTCAAATGGACCACTAATTTAAACTTATCCGTTAACCGTAATAAAGTAACCAGCCTTGGCGGATTGGATAACCAAATAGTAGGCGGCGGAAATAATACAGTAAACGCTATTTTAAAAGTTGGCCAGCCATTGGGTGAATTTTACGGATATAAGTTTTTAGGTACCTGGAAAACCAGCGAAGCCACTGAAGCTGCGTTGTATAACATGGTGCCAGGTGACGCGAAATATCAGGATTTAAATGGCGATCACGTTTATAATTCATCTGATTACCAATTATTGGGTAATGCTACACCGAACTTTACTTATGGGTTTATTAATGATATAAGTTATAAAAACTTTACCTTAAGCTTTATGTTCCAGGGGCAACAGGGGGGCGAGGTATTCTCTGAAACACAGGCCTACCTGTGGGGTGGATTGGGTGATATGAAAAATGCTACAACTATTGCAGCCGTACCTGAAAATTTATGGAGCCCGGGTAATCAAACAAATAACCCGGCATGGAGCAAATCAAACGTAAATGAAAACAATAGCAGCCGTTATGTTTACGATGCCAGTTATGCAAAATTAAAAAACTTGTCGCTTACTTACCGCGTGCCGGCTACAATGTTAAAGAGCGTGCATGTTAACAGCCTCGACGTGTATGTAAGCGGGCAAAACCTGTTTACCATTAGTCCCTATAAAGGATTTGACCCTGAAGTTGACAATGCTACAAATGCCATTACCCAGGGACAAGAGTTTGGTGTAATTCCAAACCCTAAAACCTTTACCATTGGCATAAGACTGGGTTTGTAAATTAAATTGATATTAATAACTATTAAAATATTAAAGATGAAAACTAAATATTCGCTACTATTAGCATTATTTGCTTTAATTGTGGCTTCCGGGTGTGTGAAACTTTCTGAAGATCCGAAGGCTACCTTAACACCGCAAACATATTTTCAAACGCAGAATGACCTTGACGCTTCCGTTAATGCCATGTATATACAACTTGCCCGCGACGGTGCATGGGGATTTACCAGTAAGGAAACTTCTTATTTTGGTTCGGATGACCTAACTACTGATCCGGCTTTAAATAAGGCGGATATGCGCGATTTTGACAGATTATCGGGTACCAGTGCAAATTCAAGTATGCTTTCTGAATGGCAGGGGCCATGGGCTGCAGTCTACCAGGCAAATAATGTTATTGCCAATTATACTAAAGTTAAATCAACACCCGCCTTAATAAACGAGGCCGTTGGTCAGTGTTATTTTATAAGAGCGTTATGTTTTTATTATATGGTAAGAACATTCGGGCCATTGCCTCTAGTATTAACCCCTCTAAGCGAGGATGCACGACCCCCAAGGGCTGACGTTGCTTCGGTATATACACAGATAATAAGCGATTTACAAACCGCCAAAAAATTGTTGGGTGCAACACCAACCCAGGGAAGGCCAACAAGCTATTCTGCGAGTGCCTGTTTAGCTGATGTTTACTTAACTATGGCCGGATGGCCGCTGAATCAGAGCAGCAATTATGCCCTGGCTGCCACAGAAGCAAATAATGTTATGCAGGCTGGCGTTTACAATTTAAGTACACCTTACGACCAGGTTTTTACTACTAACAATAATTCGGAATCGATTTTTGAATTGGAGTACAGTGTTGTTGGCAACTTGCCCAATCGTAGTTTTGGGTCTACAAATGTTCCATTGGACGAAGTAGCTCTCGACGGGAATAGCGGATGGGATGATGTTTATCCGGAGATAAACTTCTTTAAAAATGCGCCGGTATGTTCAAGGACCGACCTTACTTTTTATACCACACTAAAGTTAAGAAATGCAGATAAAGTAACCTTTACGCTTACTCCCTGGGATTCACCCACAACGCATGCCCGGCATCCTTATTACAAAAAATTCAGGGCAGGGCTTAACGGCGACGGCGTTAGCGAAACAGCTACCCAGATCATTGACATGCAGCCAAGCACCAATAAGTCAACAATTATTATTCGTTATCCGCAGGTTTTGTTAGACTATGCGGAAGCATCCGATATGGCGGGGGGCGGCCCCACCGCAGCAGGCTATGCCGCTATCAACATGGTTCGCGCGCGGGCGGGGGAGGCCCCATTAACGCCTGGGCTTTCCCAAATAGCCTTTCGCGATGCTGTAGTTTATGAGAGAGCGTACGAGTTTGCCGGCGAATTTGGTATGCGCTGGTTTGATATTGTTCGTTTGCAACTGCTTCCGTCTGTAATTGCTGCAAGGGATGCTTCAGAAAATTCAATTCCCGCAGGTGTAAATGTTTCCCAAAAATACCTGGCGCCTATTCCACTCAGTGAAATGACACTGAATCCGACATGGCAACAAAACGCCGGATATTGATTTTTTTTAACCAGGATGTACCTATATTTGAACAGGTGAAGGATTAATTCATGTCAAAAAAAACAACTACTTCCACGTCAAAAGGGACATCTAAAAGAAGAATAATTTTGTTTAAAGGGATCAGTATCATACTGGTCCCTTTACTTATTTTACTTTTAGCGGAACTACTTTTGCGACTGTTCAACTACGGGAATAATTATAGCCTTTTTGTTGAGTACAAGGGCGATAAAAATTACCTTGTGTTTAACCCCGAGGCATCAAAGAAGTTTTTTACAGAAGAAGAGATAGCTACAAAAGGTAACCGTGAAATATTTAAAAAGGAAAAGGATAGTAACACCGTACGAATATTTGTGCTCGGGGAATCAACCACCATTGGCTATCCCTATTTTCACAACGGCTCTTTTCACAGGTGGCTGCAATATCGTTTAACACATACTTATCCCGATAAAAATTTCGAAATAATTAACCTCTCTTTAACCGCAGTAAACTCTTTCACGGTATTAGGTTTCGCAAAAGAGGTGGTAAATTATCAGCCGGATGCGGTATTGATTTATACTGGCCATAACGAATTTTATGGTGCCATGGGAGCTGCATCCACCCAAAACCTGGGTAGTAACCCCCATCTCATTAATTTTATACTTGGCCTTCGGAATTTGAGGTTGGCGCAACTGATCATCAATATTTATGAGGGCTTAAAAAAAAGCTCCGGAACTCCAGGTTTAAAGCCTGGCGGCGACCGGATGCAGTTAATGGTTGCCAAACAGGAAATTCCTTATCATTCAGATCTGTATGAAAAAGGCACGACCCAGTTCAGAGATAACATGGATCAGATAATGAATTTATTCAGTGATCACCATATTCCACTTTTTGTAAGTGATTTAGTAAGCAATGAAAAAGACTTAAAGCCTTTTATAAGTTTTAAGCCAGACAGTATAAAGTTTCCTGTATTTAAAACTGTGTTCAATACCGGGCTGAAAGCGTTCGAGAATAATGATTTAAGTTCAGCTAATACCTCGTTCAAAAAGGCAGACGATATTTACGGCTCCAGCGCGCTTTGCAATTACTATTTAGGACAGCTCGCATACAAACAAAACGATTTTGTAAATGCAAAAAAATATTTTTTAAAAGCAAAAGACCTTGACGGCCTAAGATTTAGAGCGCCTGAACAATTTAATGAAATATTGGTCACTTTGTGTAATAAGTATCCAAATACACACCTGGTTGACACAAGGGCTGCATTTGAAAATGACGCGGATCATCAAATTATAGGCGATGAATTAACGGTAGATCACGTTCATCCCAACTTACGAGGTTATGCAATAATGTCGGATGTGTTTTATGAGGCCATTAAAAAATACCAGGTCATTCCGGCAGCCAACGGCAACGAAATGACATTTAAAAGCCTGCTGCAAAAAATGCCGCAGAACATGGTTGATTCATTAGCGGGTGTTTACAGGGTGCTTAACCTGAAAAAAAAATGGCCATATAACGACCCGCATGCCGCGGACACCATTAAAATTGAAACGAAGGAAGCAACGCTGGCTTATAAGCTTGTTTTTCAAAATATAAAGTGGGATAATATCATGGACGAATTGTATGGATATTATTTAAACAATCGTGAACTATTAAAGGCGAGAAATGTGCTTGAAAATCTGTCGCTGGAATACCCCGCAGACCCTGACCTTTATGAGCGCATCGCCATGTTAAGCGGGGAAATGAATGACACAGAAAATGTTATATTTAACTTCGGGGAATCATTTAAGCTGGCGCCGTCATTTAATAAAGCGCGGTATTTGTTTGTAAGTTATTTAAAAATGGATAAGCCGCTGGATGCAATTCCATTTATAGATTATGCCATCAGTAACAATTCCGCTGGCTTTAATTTATCGCCAATAAAAAATAACACCGAACAAATTATACAATTGCAAAAGCAATATTTAAGCGATACAACCAATGTGTCTGTGTTATTGCAGATCGCAAATTCCTATTCGGGAATGGGGAATAAAGAAGCGGCAGCAAAATATGCTGCAAAAACGTTGAAATTGGATCCTGAAAATAAAGGTGCTTTGTTAATTATCGGGCAAATTAAGAGCACATCAAGAAAATGAAAATAGCTAAAAAAATAACCCTAAAGGTTACCAAAAAGCAATGCATGGAATTTGGCCAGGTTGCCACCCTGGCTGTTTTGCTTTTTGCGCTGCGATATAAAAATGACCATTTGGTTATTGCTGCATTTGTGCTGATACTCATTACTATTGTTTTACCAATTATTTTCTATCCATTTGCCGTTGTTTGGTTTGGCTTGTCCGAATTATTAGGCACTGTGGGCCCGGCAGTCATATTAACAATAATATTTTTTTTAATTGTGACCCCTGTGGGTTTAACCAGGCGACTTTTAGGGAAGGATAGTTTGCGATTAAAGCAATTCAAAAAAAGCAGGCAATCTGTAATGATTAACAGGGACCACCTGTATACAGAGTCCGATCTTTTACATACATTTTAATGCGATGGAATTTTTTAAAGAATTGTTACTTTTTTTAAAGACGCGGAAAAAATTCTGGTTGATTCCGCTTGTTGTGATTTTAGTATTGTTTTCCGTCCTGATCATATTAGCGAGCGTACCGGCTTTGGGCCCCTTTATTTATTCTTTATTTTAATACTGGTGGCAATTGCAATACTCGGAATTTCGGCATTTTATCACGACAGCGCAGCAGCCCTTATTATTGATGGCGAAATAATAGCCGCCGCCCAGGAAGAGAGGTTTACGCGGATAAAGAATGATCCCGGCTTCCCTGACAATGCGATAAAATATGTTTTGGAAGAAGCCGGCATTGATTATTGCGGTCTTACGGCAATCGCGTTTTATGATAAGCCAATGCTTAAATTTGAACGCTTGCTGGAAACCTATCATGCCTTTGCCCCAAAAGGCTTGACAAGTTTTGTTAGGGCAATGCCGGTGTGGCTCAACGAAAAACTTTTCATAAAAAAGCTGATCCGAAAAGGAATAAGTCAGTTTGGTAACAGCAAAATACCCATCTTATTTCCGGAACACCATTTGTCGCACGCTGCCAGCGCTTATTATCCTTCGCCTTTTAATGATGCGGCGATTTTGACGATCGACGGTGTTGGTGAATGGGCAACTACCACGATTTGCCATGGAAAGGCTAATAAAATAACCATATTAAAAGAGCTTCATTTTCCCCATTCTATAGGGCTGCTATATGCTGCCTTTACCTATTATTTGGGGTTCAGCGTAAATAGCGGGGAGTATAAGCTGATGGGATTGGCCGCTTACGGTAACCCGAACGCTGCTCAAACAGTGGAATTTAAACAAAAGATACTGGCTGAGTTGGTTGATGTGCGGGAAGATGGCTCTATAATTCTGAACATGCGCTATTTTGATTTTGCTACTAAATTGACCATGACAAATGATAAAAGATGGGAAGAGCTTTTTGGTGTGCCCAGGCGGCGGGCGGAGTCTGAGATTAGCCAGGCACACATGAACCTCGCATTGGCTATTCAGGAAGTAACGGAGTCTATTATAATCGCATTGGTTAATACAGCAAAAAAAGTAACAAATAGCAAAAACCTGGTAATGGCCGGCGGAGTGGCTTTGAATTGCGTGGCGAACGGTAAAATAGCAAATGCAGGCCTGTTTGAAAATATTTGGATCCAGCCTGCATCGGGCGATGCGGGCGGCTCGTTAGGCGCCGCTTACGCCGCCTATTATATTGGAAGAAAAGAAGAAAGAAACATAAATATTTCTCCTGACTCCATGAAGGGCGCGTACCTCGGCCCGCAATACAACGATAAGCATATACTGAACGTGATCCGCAAGTACGGGGCAGGCTATTCATATTTTGAAAATTTTAATGATCTAACTGCCGTGGTAAGTCAAAAAATAGCCGATGGCAAGGTAATTGGCTGGTTCCAGGATAGAATGGAGTTTGGGCCAAGGGCATTAGGTAACCGGAGTATTTTAGGCGACCCGGGAAATCCCTTAATGCAAAGTGTTATTAACTCAAAAATAAAATCGCGCGAGGAGTTCAGGCCCTTTGCACCGGCAGTTTTGGCGGAAGATGCTTCCGATTACTTCGAAACTACGGTACAATCGCCCTATATGTTATTTACATCGTTATTAAAGGTTAGCATGCGCAAAGATGAGCCTGAAAATTATGCTGATTTTAGCATTTATGATCGATTGAAATTTATCCGGTCGGATGTGCCGGCAGTTACGCACGTTGATTATTCGGCCAGGGTGCAAACGGTCAGCAAAGAATCAAACCCAAAATTCTACCAGCTTATCAGCGACTTCAAAAAAATAACCGGTTGCCCCATCCTGATCAATACTTCCTTTAATGTGAGGGATGAACCGATTGTTTGTACGCCCGATGATGCATACCGGGATTTCATTAATACAAGTATGGATTATTTAGTAATGGGAAATTTCTTATTTGATAAAGTATAAAGCAGCAGTCTTGTGAAAATGCCTCCCTTACCTTATCAAGGTAACGTACCCGGACATTGTTACTGTTCTCCCTTCAAAATTGATGTAATTGGCCACCCAATAATAAACGCCTACGGGTACATCCCTTCCATTGTATCGCCCGTCCCAACCGTTTTTTGAACTTGCCGAAGTGAAAATAAGTTTACCATACCTGTTGTAAATGCTAAACTTAATATCGGTCCGGCTACCCTGGTAAGGGCCGAATATGTCGTTAACCCCATCGCCGTTTGGCGTAAAAGTATTTGGGAAAAAAGTTTCTCCCGAAGCGCCTGATCCACCGTCTTCAGCAACGCTCGCGGCATCGTAAACGATATAAGGAAGTGTGCCGATTTTTGCGCCCAACACATTATTGTCCAGGTCGAGTTCAAAAACATCTGTATTTGCATTATTAACCGAAAGCGCATAAACCTTGTTCGGTGCGGTACTATAAGACACAACCGTCATCCCAAAAACATTGGTTAAACCAGGTATAATTAATGTGCTTTGCGCAGGATTCGCCACATTAATTTTAACTATGCCCAACGTAGAGGCCATATACAGGCCGCCCTTATAAAAAATAACATCGCCGGCCGAAGAATATGGCATTATACCTAACAGCGTTACTGCATTGCTCCTGGTGTTAATACTATAAAGCATATTGCCGCCAGCCGCATACAATACCCCATATTCATCGGCGGTGAGGGCATTGTTAACAGGCATGGTTACCTGCGGCGAAAAACAATTGGTAAGGTTATTCCCCGAAATGGTTGCAGAAATTAACAGGGAACCATTACTGAAATAAAATGTGTTTTGATAGATAGCAATGCTGGGTAAACCAATGTTAGTTATACACGAATTAATATCCTCTTCGGCTATTACGCCGTTGTTAATAGTGATCTTTTTGATCTGACTATCATTGGTAACCGCATAAAAGCTTTGGCCATACCCTTTTAATGCAAGTAAAAAAAACAGGCCGATTATTAAATGTTTGTTCATAAAAGGGATTGGTTTAGCATCCGGCTTTCGACACACAATCCCTGGATACTATGTGTCTAATGGCTATGGGGCAATGCAGGTATTGGCTAATAACTTAAATTGTTTACCCTGTCAATACTTAAGGTTCTGTGATAAATTTAGTACGGTTGAATAATAAAATATTAATAAGTCATTAATCCTGTCGTTATACATATAAGTACTTAAATACAGGTGAAAAATTGTAAATATCGATTTATTAAACCGGGATATTTGAGGTTATTAATGGTTTATTAATCATTGATTAAGAATAGAACATTATTTTGAAAAATATATTACAAATCCGGGTAACCGGGCTTATAGCCAGATTTAGTTGATGTTATTAATTTATTGATCACAAATGCGTTTCGGGGTGAGATCCCGGACGCATTTTTATTTATTGAACCGGAACCGATGGACATAATATCCGCTTAAATAACCATCGTAAACCAAATTATACCCTATAATGAATCCTTTTAAATATATGCCCTTAAACAGGGTTTGGCCGCTAGCTGCATTGCGAACCGTGTTTTCTATTTTTATTTTGACGGGCATCGGCGTTGGCGTATCCGCTAAAACAAGTCTGCCATGCTTCAAAACAGAACCAACGACCATTGCCCGTTCAGAAAAGAAAGATTATCAATTCGACGGTACCATTTCCCGCAAGGTATTGGAAAATTATCTTGACCGGTCAATCACCATGCAAAGCCTGCTTGTTGGAAAGGGTAATTTCGACGATAATCTCCGGATGATTAAAAATATCGGGGCTAAATTTATTGGGAGGAGTGTATGCCAGTGGGGTAATGAAGCTGATATCCCGAAAAACCTGCAACAGGAAAAAGAACTCGCCGCAAAAGTGCATGAAACTGACCCGGACATAGTTTTGCAAGCCTGCATTTTTGAAATAGTTACCAACCAGGTTGATCAACTCTCCGTACCCGGCTGGGCATTTTCCGCGTTTGGATTACCGGTGGAAAATCGCAATTTCAAGTATGAAGACATGTTGTATCCCGACGGAAAATTCAAAAATCAATGGGGAAATGGCTCAGTACCAGATGTAAGCCGGTTAGAAACTAAACTTTATTTCTATTACCTCGCCATATCTTATATTAATATTGGTATTGAAGGCATTCACTTTGGGCAAGTGGAACTCATGAACAAAAACGACCCCACTCTGGATAATTATGATCAGCTATTAACCCTGATAAGGAAATATGCTGCTAAACACGCCCGCAGGCATATGATATTGTGCGATTCACATGTTCCCGGCGGCGGCTTTGTGCGCAACGGCAAACTGTTAATGGATTTCCATGCTTTTCCGTTAAGAATAATGGAAATACCCGGCAAACCAGAGGAGGCAATGTTACAAGTGGGGCACACCGATGCACTTTACGGCAGAAGCAAAGGTGGCATTACGCCCAGCGGTTGGTCATGCGAACACCTTCCATACCTGGTAGAGTTTGATAACTACGGAGTTAGTAAACACCCCGGAGAAGAAAAAGCCGGCGACATACCGTTTTGGGTTTGGGGTTATGATGAGATAAGCTGGTTTGCGCACCAAGACAAACAATATCGTACCCAATGGCTCATTTATGCATACAATTGGGTTAAGAAAACAGATATTAACGGACACCTGGAAATGCCCGGGGGCCGGCAAACAACATCACCCTTAGATCACAAAAAATGGTATTATGCCAATAAACCAGGTGCCGCCGTACCGGATGGGCAGGGAGATGAGGATACCATCAGTGAAATTTGGGCAAATGGAGCGAAGAACTGACGGGGGTGTTCCATTTTTTCACGCGGAACACCCGGTACATTGTGAAACACGCTCATTATCAGTGGTTTCTATTTTTGTCAGTCTTGTAAATGCCTGATAATCAAGCATTCCAGAAATAAGGTTTTTTGGAACACTTGCTGCAATTAACTGACAATCAGGCGTTCCAGCTTTCAGGATGCTAAATTTGTGTGTCTAATCCTGGCATAGGTTTACACTTTTTACTGATTAATCCTGTTTTGAGTTTACATTATTGAAAGGTACAATGCAAAAAACGTGTAATGTTAATCGTTACCTGTCAGCGGGACACGAAGCCTGCGCTTTTGGCTTTGCGCTACATTCGCGCCGGAGGAGAATATTTTCTTCCCATAGTGTTTTTAATTTTCATGAATTGCAAATTCCGGTTACAAAGTCAAATCCTGCTTTCCATTACAATTGCGGCAAATGCCCACTACGGTCATACTTAGTGAGTGAACGTCATAAATGTCAGGCAATGTTACGGATGGTACCAGCTGGTCATCCAGGCAATAGACGCAATTACATTTTATACAACTGAAATGAAGATGTTGCGGGTGATTTGGTTCTTTCTCTGGTTTGCCCAAGTGAGATAGTGCATAACTTGGCGAACTGGTAGCGCCGACAATACGATGTATGATCCCTGCTTCTTCGAATGCTTTTAAAGTACGGTAAACCGATACCCTGTCAAAAACTTCATTGGTTAAACGCAACAGTTCAGCACAAGTCAGGGCGGTATTATTGGATAAAAATATTTCAACCACCTTTAACCGGGGCAAAGTTAATTTTAAGCCATATGGTTTAAGCAACTGTTTAATTTCCTTCATGTTCATTGCTGCACCTTTACTTAAGATCATGCGCATTAGACATTTTTTTTGCAGACGGAGCGGCCTTTGAAACGGCCGTTTTTTTATCTGAATTACAGGACGGGCTGAGCGTAGATATAAACAGCAAAAAAGCCAGGAAGTATTTTTTGTCGGCTATTTTCATAAGATTTATCCCTTTGTGGTTTATGAAATGAATTTGCTATTAAGTATAATAAGCTGCCTTTTACGGGCAGCTTATTATTAATTTGCGTTTAGAACCCGAAGTTCAGGCCCAAAGTGCTTTGAAACACCGAAATAGGCTGTTTGGTATCCAGCCTGCCGGCGTTGTTAACACGGTTTGTATTAGTTATTGCTATTCCCGGAGAGGCTACATAGTTCTCTTTTAACACGATGCCTAATTTTTTTGAAAGCTTATACCTTAAGTCTGCACTGCCTCCATAGGCAAAACCGCTTGCGGTAGAACTTAGCTGTGCAAAAGGGTGGGGTATGCCCCCATCCGTTACTACAATATCCATTTCGGGGGTAGAAAAGCTCTTTACGATACCAACGTTAGCACGTAAGTCCACCGAAAGCTTATTAAACAGAAATGTATATTGCGGACCAACTAATACATTTAGGTTTTGATAACGTCCATGGCTGGTGGCTTGTCCCAGGTCTGTTCCGAAAGCATCCTGATAACCCGCTGCCAAAACATGCGCGTCATTCGCGCTTAATTGTCCCTGGTCCTGATAAGATACAGTAGCGGCAATGGCCCAGTTGCTTTTGTGAATATACCACGCGCCATCAAGCCCTATTGTATAACCAGTTTTAGCAAACCCAGCCTTATTGTCGATTGTTCCGTCAAGAAAATCGCCGTAAAATGATTTGGCAAATTCCCCTGTCGGGACTGAAACACCGCCGAAAATGCTCCAGTAACTACTCTGTTGTACCTGGGCTTTAGCGGTAAGAGCGGAAAACGTTGCCAGTATTACCGTTGAAATGATGATAAGTTTTTTCATATTGATTGCAGGTTGAATGATTATTGAATAACGGTGATAAAATTGACGTCTAAATCTGAGGAGCCGGGCGCGAAAGTGCCGTTTTTAGCATTTGGCTGATGACGCAATACCCAGCGTAAATTTCCGCTGCTTGCTGCACCTGTGGTGAACAAAGTGGTTAAACCGATTTGCTGGGGCGGATTATTGGTATCATGGTCAGTCCGGGCTATGGTCAGGTTCAAAGGCGGCAGGCTGGTGTTGACCGGCGTTCCCGGAATGTAGGGAGATGTATTGCTGATCACCGGGGCAGTGTTGATTGGCGTAGGCTGGTAAAAGAACAAGTGGTAATTTTCTCTTTGCTTAATCTCGTTGGATACGACAAACACCGGAGTCTGGGTTTGATCCAGCATATAAACTACGCCATTATATTTTGAATTTGCCTTTAGTTTCAAAGTCGTTGAATCGACAGAAATTACATTGTCGTTATTATCCAGGTGAAACGTGTAAGTGCATGAAGGGGTATCAACGGGGTTTGACTGGTTGGTAAATTTTAAAGAAGCCTTTGTAATCGTTTCATTGGCGATGTTTGGTTGCACGGCTTCTTCCGACTTCGAACTACAGCTTGCATAGAATAAGGCTGTTCCCAACAGCACATATACCCCGTGTTTTAATTTAATCATGGTTTTTGTAATTTTAATTGTTATTTAATCCTTTGTTATTTGTTAAAATTTTAAATGGCACTCTTAACCTAAAGATGATATTGCGCCCCGGCTCGTCGGCAAAATACCTGAAGCGGTCCAGGTAATCTTTATAAGCTACATTGGTCAGGTTGTTAGCGGCGATATCAAAATCGGCAATCGTTTTGTTGATGATGACCTTAAAGCCTACATGCGCATTGAACAGGCTATAGGCATTTGGCGGCGGTGCAAAATCATAGCCTGGCGGCACATTCGTTTGTTTAGCGACATACACATTTTCTGCGCCCAGGGAGATGTTCCTGAAAGCGCCTATCCCTCCAAAGTGATAGGTAAAGCCGTTTTGCAGGCGGGTGGGCGGTGTGTAAATCAGATAATTATTTATCGTTTCATTCCAGGCATAGATCAGGGAGCTTTTCGAGTTGATCTCCAGGGAATCCACAGGTTTAACCGTAATCCCCAGGTCTATGCCCCTGAAATAGACATTCGCCTGTGTGTACTGAAATTCCAGCAATGCACCGCTCGGCGCATGATAGTAAGTTCCGGTTGGCTCCTCAAAAATGAAGTCGTTAATGCGGTTATAATAAGCCTCGGCATTGACCGCCAGCCAGTTCGAAGTGTAGTTCAAACTTAAACTAAAATCGTTCGCCCGTTCCGTTTTCAGGTTAGCATCGCCGATCTCAAATTCCGCCAACGAAGCATGGACACCATCGATATACAGTTCGTTGATCGACGGCGGGCGGAAAGCGGCGCTGTAGTTCCCGGTAATCTTAAAGTTGTCCGTGAAACTGTATGTGCCTCCCAATGTTCCGCTAACGCCGGAATAATCCGTGGTCGTTACATCAATCTTCGCCGCATTGGCGTCAAACGCGAACGCCCGCAGCAAGCGGTAGTCATAACGTGCCCCTGCTTCAAATAGCCAGTTGTTATGCGTGTATTTTTCTATCGCGTAAGCTGCGCCATCGTAGTCCACATAATTCGGGATCAGGTATTCGTACATGCGTATATTGCCCTGGTTCATTCCACTCAGGCCAGCCGAGCCGGAAAAACCGCCGCCATCTTTATGATCCCAATTAAGATCGAGCGCTGACGTATGGATCTGCAGGTATAATGCCGGAGCCAGGCTGGGCGAGAAGGATAATTCTTCATATTCCTGACGCGTATTCACCTGGTAGGCATACTGCAATTCCAACTTGCTGCTGTCGCTGAAGTTGTAAAATGCTCGTCCCTTAGCCGTAGAATGATTGACCTGTTGGTAAGGGCGGTCAATGAGATAGCTGAAATTATAGGGTGTCACTGGCCGACCTTCCGCTATCCGCATTTCCAGGTCGGATATCGAACCTACTTCCGTATCGTACTCAATGCCAAGTTTGGTGTCAAAGTCGCTGTAATAAGCGTCTACGCCGTAATTTTTATGGTGGTATTGCAAGGCGGCGGAAAAATCACTTTCACTCAGGCCGGTATTTCCAAGGATATAATCGGGAGTACTGGTATTTCCCGCCCTTTTATAGGTGCCTTGTACCCGGTAACTCAGGCCCGCGAGTTTTTTCCCAAATGCGCCTTCGAGTATTGCTGAAAAAGCACCTAAGCGGCTGTTTGTCATCCCGACCGCGTTTACCTCCCCGTCCACCGTCCCTGTGTCCGTCGGCAATGCCTTCGGACTAACGGAAACCACACCCGCGATGGCATCTGTGCCATAACGGATACCTGCGGCCCCTTTGATGACCTCGATCTGGTTGGCGATAAACGGATCTATTTCCGGGGCATGCTCCTGGCCCCATTGCTGAGCTTCCAGCTGAACCCCATTATTGAGGATAAGCACCCTGCTACCTGTCAGACCATGGATCACCGGCTTGGCGATTGAAGGCCCTGTTTGGAATGTAGTAACCCCGGTGATGGATTTTAATGCATCCCCAAGGCTAAGTCCACGTGTGCGGTCCAGGTCATTCCCCTGCAGCACGGTCAAATTCTGTGTTGCAATTTCTTTAGGTGCAGTCGCCGTTGCCTGCACGTTCACCTGGTTCAGTGATTGCGAGGCAGGCTTAAGAGATAAATTCAGTTGGGTATTGCCACTAATGTTTACTAAAGTATCAATCGATTTATAGCCGACATACTGGCAAATAACATGCACCGGCCCCGGAGTTACCTTTAGGTTGTATTTCCCGTTTTTATCGCTCAGAACCCCGGCAGATGTTCCCATTATCGCGATCGACGCAGCAGGCAACGGTCCGTTAGTAGCAGCATCTATTATTTTGCCACTAAGTAGAAATAATGAACCTGATGAATTAGACTGCCCACGGGCAAATGTTATTGAAATAGCAAAAATTAGCGAAAATTGTATAAACTTTTTAATCACGGATTCTATATTAATGCAACAAAGATGCATTAAATATGCAACATTGTAGCATTTAAATTGTAAAAAAGTTGTTAGGTATGTTTCCGGGGGGCTTTCGCAGGCAGGGAAAGCTTTTCGGTTTTTGGCTTTTCTTTATTAAATTTGAATAAGGTTAACAGAAGCTAATGACCGCAAAAAAAAATAATTATCAATTTGAAGATTTACTGACTAAACACCATCTCAAAAAGACGGAGGCAAGGCTGCGCGTCCTGGCTATGCTATCCTCCAAAACTTTTGCCACCTCACAGCCTGACCTTGAAGAAGTTATGGTGGATGTTGACCGGGGAACGCTTTACCGTATTTTGAGCGCCTTTGAAGAGAAAGGCATTATTCACAAGGTATTCGATCTTAATGGCACTGCAAATTATGCTTTATGCAACTCAAGTTGTGGGGAGCATCGCCATCATGATGAGCATTTGCATTTTAACTGCATCGTTTGTAATAATGTCTATTGCCTTGATGATCTTGATTTGCCGGACCTGCATTTACCGGAAGGTTTTAAATCTTTAAATTTTTCCCTATCAGCTACAGGTATTTGTCCGAAATGCAACAAGAAACCCCGTTAATGCAAAAAGTGAAGCCTGGTTTTTTATTTTAATTTATACTCCATTTTTAGAGAGGGTATGATCCTTATTTTCAGTCAGGATTGCTGGCATATAACTTAGCGGAGAATAATTTCAAATATAAATGCCACACTGTTGCATTATACTATCTTTGCCCCCGTGGTTTTACTAATAACAATAGCTACCCTCATCACTAGTGTGCATGGTGGTATTTTCGCGTTAAGGTTTCAAAAGAAATTGTACCTTATCCTTGGATTCAGTGCGGGGGCTCTTTTGGGCGTGGTTTTTTTTGACCTGCTGCCTGCAGCTTTCGAACTCTCTGGCGCAAAATATGGTATGAACCCCGCTGACAGGTAATAAACTATCCCCTGTCACAACATCAAAGGATAAATAGATCGATCCGGTTCACTACGGCGAAACCAACAAAATAAAGTTGATCCCATTCGTTAAACGTGTACTTGCGGCTCATGTCCACTAAAAATGCATCATTAAAAGGCATAATGCAAAAAAAGCATGCCTGTTATAGTGCATACCTATCAACGAGGTACGAAAAGCCGGCGCTTTTGGCCTTTGCGCTACATTCTCCCAGAATGGGTTAGGTGTTTACGTTCGATGTTGTTCGTGCCATACAGCCAGGTCGTCTCGTTGCCTTTATCTGCTCAAACCCTGAAGCTTCCATTTCTGAGTGTATTTCCATATTTCGGAAAACGGATGATTTTTTTGGAAAAAATCGATACTTGCATTTTGTCAAATACCTAATTATCAATACGATATAAATGTGGCGCAAAATTAGCGCAGCATTTGCCAAACATGGTAGTGATAAAACAATTTCTGCTATACGTCCTGAACTTGCTGATGCAAGTAAGTGGATAGAGCCTTCGATATATTGCTGGTAATGTGCGCCTGTCACTGATAAAGTGACGAAGGCGACTATTATTAGTGATGAGGATCACTAAAAAACCACGTTTTCAAAGGCCTATCTTACGTAAAAAGACGGGACCAAAAGAAAGTAAACTAAAGCGAAGCTCATTACAACAATACAGAATTATGAAAAGATCCCCCTATTATTTTTTTTATGCAATTGTATTAACAATTATTTCTTTCAGCCGAGCAAACGCACAGGCCCCGGCCCCGGGCACCGTGACGTTTAAGTATATGACCGGCACGCAGACAAACTCAACCTCTGCATACGCAGATTTTGTACCGGCAAGCGGATTGGGGCAGGATGGCGGCTATGGCTATGAATTCATAACCCAGGGTACCGGTACAAATATCTTTTTTTATACACAGGTTTCTTATTATGTATTTAACAGCGCAACGAATGATGGCATGATCAGCTTTGACCGGAATTCGCCTTTTGTGACAGTGCAGGCCGCATTTATCAGAAGCGCGAGGACCGGAGCTGTAACTACGCAGGGTTTAACCTCCAAGCCCATTGCCGGCGGCGAATTTAAAATGCAGTCTATCGATCTGTTGGCTATATCCGGCACGCCTACAGTGTCTGTTCAGGCTTATGCTAATGGCATCGCTATTGGCTCACCGGTTACAGCTTCAATAAATTCCACTACTAAAACAACCGTAAACTTATCGGCAAATACTAATTTTTACGATGTTGATGAAATTGGCATTACCGGTTTTAATTCCGACGGCGTAAGGGCCGATAATTTGATCAGCACCACTGCCATTGTTAACACGGGGGCTCCGGCTTTTACTTATGCAGGCCCGCAGGTTTATACCTCGGGCACAGCTATAACCCCTTTGGGCCCAACCATTACCGGGGGCGCCGTTGGCGCTTATGGCTCCTTTACTACTTTCGCAAGTGTTAATACACCGGGTGGTATAGATGTGGATCAATACGGCAATGTGTACGCATCAGACAGCAACGATAACCAGGTTTATGTTTTTAATGGCAGTGGTACAGCCATGCCGGGAAGCCCGCACCCCGGCCCGGCAGGCGATACGCCTTATGGAATAACGGTTGATGCTTTAGGCAATATCTATGTAGCAAATGGGCCGGCCGGAACGATAACAAGAATAACTCCTGCACTAACGGTCAGCAGTATTACGGGCTTTACATTTCCGGTCGACCTGACGGTTGACGCCTCAAATAATGTTTACGTCACCGACCTGGGCGACTTTTCAGCCGGAGGTGGCGCTGTTTATAAGATCTTGGCAGGTACCAGCACTGCAACCCGCCTGCTAACAGGCTTGAACAACCCTTCGGGCATTGCGATAAATAGCTCTGGCGACATGTTTATTGCCCAATACCCACTGAACGCTATCATCAAAGTGGCGGCAGGAACAACTATCCAAATCCCTTTTGTTAGCACAGGTTTAAATTCGCCCTATGGAATGGAATTTGGCCCTCTGGGGAATCTGTACGTAGCGGATGAAGGCAGTAATACCATAAAAAAAATCACACCGGCCGGCGTAGTCACTACCATTAACGGGACCGGCCTATCATTTCCTTACGACGTTGATTTTGATCTCTCCGGGAATATGTATATTACCAACAATGGTGGAAATATCATCCAAAAATCTGTGGCGTCCGGTTATACTATTAGCCCGACACTGCCCACCGGTTTAAACTTTAGTAATTATTCAGGCGCTATAAGCGGCACGCCAACCGCAACGTCTGCGGCAACCACTTATACCATTACCGCCACCAATACACAGGGTACTGCTACTGCCACAGTTAGTATTGCCGTTAACACCGCAGCCCCGTCTATCTCTTTTCCAAGTCCCCAGGTATATGCGGTTAACGTGGCTATCCCTCCTTTGGCTCCAACCAATACCGGCGGTGCCGTTGGCAGCTATGGCGCCGTTACCACTTTTAAAAGTGTTAACACACCGTATGCGGTGGTTGCTGATGCGTCAAACAATATTTTTGCAACCGATGAGGCCGACGGGTATCTTGATAAATTTAATTCTGCAGGAATTGGGGGTACCATATATACTTCTTTAAATTTACCCACTGGTATTTCAGATGACGCACAAGGGGATATATGGGTATCTAATTGGGGTAACAATACCGTTTGCAAGTTTAGCCCAACGGGGATTTTATTAGCTACAATAACCGGTTTCAACTCACCATACGGCATAACTGTCGATAATTCGAACAATATTTATGTAGCAGATAACGGAACCGGTTCTATTATAAAAATAGCTGCTGGAACAACTACTACAAGTACCTTTTTAACAGGGTTTATCAACCCTTATGGAGTAACAGTTGACGCATCCGGAAATATGTTTGTGTCGCAAATGACCTCTAACAGCATCATAGAAGTTGCTGCGGGGAGTACCACGCACACAACCTTTGCAACCGGTTTTAACGCTCCCCGAAATATACAGGACGATGATAACGGCAACATATATGTGGCGGATTTTGGTGATAATGTAATAAAAGAAATCAACCCTGCCGGTATAGTCACTACCATTCTTTCGGGCTTAAGTTCGCCGCGCGACGTAGACTTTGATGCTTTGGGAAACCTTTACATTGCCGACTTTGGCACCAATACCATTAAAAAATCAGCCGGTACGGGTTATGCCGTTACCAGCGGTACACTGCCGGCAGGTTTATATTTAAATACTTATACCGGGTATATTACCGGTACGCCCACTACTATCGCGGCTGCAACCAATGTTACGGTTACCGCGACCAATAGCACCGGAAGCAGCAGTTGCGTGATCAGCATAGCTATTGGTGGAACCGTATCATGGACGGGGGGCGCCAGCACTACCGCATGGGCCACCGGCGGCAACTGGAGCACAGGCACAGCTCCGGGGTCAAATGATGCGGTGAGCATCGGCGTTTCGGCTTATGTACATCCTTTTGAGCCTGCTATAACCGCCGCAAATGTATCTGTTTATTCGTTAACGTTTGGGACAGCCCATTCAGGCGTGCTTACCGTGGGAACAGGAAAAGTATTAACGATAGGGAATAACCTCATGGTGAATACAGGCGCCACACCTACCCTCACAGGCGCCGGCACCGGGGCGGTAAATATTGCGCCCGCCGCTACTGTAAATATCGCCGGTACAGGGGTGCTAACCATCAATTCGCCGCTGGTGTTTAAGCTGAAATCCAATGCCACCGGGTCAGCATCGATAGGCCAGGTAAGCCCGACTTCAATTGCAGGAACAGCCGCCGATTCCATCAGTGTGGAACGGTATATTACCGGGGGCGTGGGCTACCGTGGCTACCGCTTACTGTCTTCGCCGGTTCATGCTGCAACAGTAAGTTCAAATAATGTTTATAATATCGATTACCTGAACGACAATGTTTTTTTAACAGGCACAGGAGGAACAACAAACGGTTTCAGTAAAGCCGGTAACCCCACCGTCTACTTATTCCGTGAGGATCAAACTCCATTAAATACTTCGTTTACCAATGGTAATTTTTGGGGTATAAGCAATATCGCACCCAACTCACATGCTACATACAGTTATTCGGTGACCGGCGGGAATCCCGGCACAACAGCGTCTTTTAACATACCGGTTGGTAATGCGTATATGTTCTTTTTCAGGGGCGACCGTACCACCGTCAATCCTTATGTAACGACTACCGTCCCGGTTGCGGCTACGGTAACTGCCGTTGGTACATTAAATACCGGCCAGGTAATTGTGCACAACTGGTACACCCCCACATCGGCAAATTTAGGATATACAGGCACAGGAACCGGAACCAATTATGCCGTTCGCGGATTCAATTTAGTCGGTAACCCCTACGCCAGTTCTATTGACTGGGAAACCTATAATACCACCTCTGCAACATCGGGCATTTATGCCAGCAATATTTCCAATACGGTTTATGAACTTAACCCGGTAACCAATAATTACGATGTTTACCAGGCAGGCGGAATAGCAACCAATCATGCTAGCCGGACAATAATGAGCGGGCAGGGTTTTTTTGTACTCGCGGCTAATAACAGCAGCCCGCAACTCATCTTTAATGAATCTGCAAAAACTGCTTCGCAAAATATAGGGCCTGGTCTTTTTATGGCGGCTAAGCAGGATATGATTCATTTGAATGGCGCCCATACTGATCCTCATTTGCGTTTGCAAATAGCCATGGATTCCCTCAATACGGATGATATTTATATCGGTTTTAGGTCGGATGCCTCAGCACTTTTTGTTAACAATGAAGATGCACCTTATAAGAATGGCACCGGTAAAGTAAAACTGGCCAGTTTTTCAAGCGACAGCGTTTTATTGGCAATAAACAAAATGCCTTTGCCAGGCCTTAAACAAATAACCATACCATTATTTGTAACAGCATACACTTACGGAACTTATAAGCTAAACATGACAGAGTTAGAAGCTATTCCCCAGCTTTACGAGATTTGGCTCATGGACCGTTATAATAAGGACTCTTTAGATATACGACACAATGCAACATATACTTTTGATTTGACAACAGATTCCAATAGCTACGGCGCTAGCCGGTTTAGCCTGGTGATTCGTCAGACCCCTGCATTGGGTGTGCATTTACTCAACTTTACAGCTATTAAAACAACAGGGGGGGCACAGATTGCCTGGCAAACCGAAAATGAGCAGAACTACACCAATTTTAGTATTGAACGAAGCAGTGACAATGGTGCTACTTTTGAAATGCTTAGCTATTTTACATCAAATGCAGGCAGCAGCTACGGCTTCCTCGACAAAAATCCGCCCCAGGGCGTCGACCTTTATCGTCTAAAGATCGCAGATTTGAACGGGACGATTAGTTATTCAAGTGTAATCCGCCTAACTTATGGGCCCCAGGGCAACGCTGGCAGCAGCCGCATCAATATCTATCCGAATCCCGCAAAAAGTGTTATTAATTTGATCATGTTACCTCCAGGCGATGGCGGTTCTACTACCCCGTCGTTAACTATGAACAAGACCGTCAGTTTCGCGCCAGGCAAAAACGCAAACCCTACGTATAGCATTAAAATTGTAAGTGTTACCGGTGTTGTAATAAAAACAGCTGTGTCCGCCCAGCCTAACTGGCAGAACGATGTTACTAACTTGTCTCCCGGCCTTTATGTAATCCAGGTGCTGAACAATTTTGATAAGAGCCTGGTTGGCGAGGGAAGTTTTGTGAAACTCTAAGCTTAAGTACCGCAAAACTGGTGAAAACCGGGGTAGCGATAAGGAAACAGACAGCAAGAATTTCATTCTTATTCAATGCGGATATTTGGCCTGTGGTCGGTGTTGTCATCGCACCACATCAAAGTCGGATTATTCACATAAACCTGTTAACTTTATCACGCTAAAAGTAACAAATGCAAAATGGAATAGAGTTTTTTACTGCTACTTGCCTCAACTGGCAACAACTTTTAGCGGCGGATGCCCGAAAGCAAATTGTTTTGGATAGCCTTGGTTTCCTGGTTACCGAAAAGCGTATTGGCTATACGGATATGTAATTATGCCAAACCATGTGCATATCCTCTGGCGTAAACAGGACGCCTGGCTCGATAAAAACGTGCAGCAGCAATTCAGCAAGTTTACCGCTCAAAAGTTTAAATTCAGCCTGCTTGACGCAGGAGAGAATCTTTCAAAATACAAAAGCACGCAAAGCGACCGCGAATACCAGTTTTGGGAACGCCGACCTTTCAAGGCCACCATGTACAACCCAAAAGTGCTGGAAGAAAAACTCGACTATATACACCTTAATCCAGTTAAAGCAGGATTGTGCCTGTTACCGGAAGATTATCATTTTTCCCCGGCTGGATATTACCTCGTAAATAGCAGTAACCTTATAATAACGCATTACATGGATCACATATAACCTGTGGTGCGGTGACAACACCGACCACAAGCTGAAAAACTAACGGCCTTAAAACAAAAAACGCCCCTCAATTTCTTGAGAGGCGAAAAGAAATATGATTTTTTTGCTAAGCTTAACTCAACCTAAGAATTTACCTTTTTTAC